>Ga0209591_10000141_pt1 | contig 91701 bp, 63 predicted proteins | sample MAT01_FD_187207 | JGI IMG/M metagenome (GOLD analysis project Ga0209591, IMG submission 187207) | Freshwater microbial communities from Lake Fryxell liftoff mats and glacier meltwater in Antarctica - MAT-01 (SPAdes) (version 2) | ecosystem: Environmental > Aquatic > Freshwater > Ice > Liftoff...
GCTTCTGGCTCTCGATTGCTACCAAAGCATCCTCCAGTTTGGTTGCCGCGCAGAGGACGCCCAAGCCAAATGCGGTGACATTCTGGCTGAAGCAGATCGCTGTGCGCAGCCGCCGCCGCCTCCACCTCCGCCGGGAACCTGTGAGAGCTACTGTCAGCTGAACCTGCAGTGTTCTGGCGCACCGCTCGACAACCGCTACTCCGACTGCCTCAACACTTGCTACAGCGAGATTTACTCGTATTCGCCACAATGCCAGGGCTACGTTCAAGCGGGCAAAGATTGCCGTTCAGCCGTGCTATCCGAGCGCTGCGACTTCAACGACACTCAGAACCGCTGCTCATATTGGGATTCAAACGCTTCCTCCTGCCAATTCGGGAATCCAATCCCGAACCCGATTCCAGTTCCGCCGCAGGGCTGCTTCGGAAGCGTGAATGTCAACGCGCCAGGCTATTGCGATTCGCAGCTCAGCTGTTCGGGCACCAAGTTCGAGCTTCAATGCCAACCCAGTAGTTTCGGCATGACCTCTACGTGTACTTGCACCCAGTATTACCAAGGTGCTGGGGCTGGTGGGTTCGCTGGTACTGGCGGAGTATCCGGCTTCAATTTCGACGTCAATTTCGGCGATTGCCAGACGGCTCTCAACTACTGCTCGGGGACTCCCACAGCCGTCCCCCCGTCTGGGTTCAGGTGAGCCCGGAGGGTTGTGCGATTCAGGCAGCTGCCGATTCTTGGTGGTACCGAAGGACGGACTTGAACCGTCGACCCCGCACTTATGAAGCGCGTGCTCTAACCAGCTGAGCTACTTCGGCGAAGGGGCGGCACTATGAGGAAAATGGCGGCGGGCTGTCAAGGGATGTTGGCGAGCGTCTCTGACCTTCGGCCCCCTGGGCCGCTACCATCTCTTCCAACGGCAGGATTGGTGGCGTCGAAGGAGAAATTCAGGGCTAAGGATGAGCGCCCAAGGGTCGCTGGAATGGGCGCGAAGGGGGCGGCCCTGTGGATTGCCGCCACCAGATTTTGGTCGAACTCTTCAACCCCGCTTGCGCGAAGCAGTTGAAGCTCTGCCAGCCTGCCGTTGGCGAGAATTGTCATGCGAACGATGGCGATCCCACCTCGGCCTTCAGCTACCGCCCAGGTCGGAAAGGCATGACCCCAATCTACGCTTCGTCGTAAGCGCTGCAGGTATTGACCCAGAATCGGATCGATATCGCCCCTCCGGGAAGCATTGCCCAGGTTGCTGCTGCTGGCCCCTGCCAGCCCGGAACCGCCAATCCCTGGCGCGCCCAGCGCTGGTTTGCCCCCAACTCCTGGGCCAACGGGACCGCCCAGCGTGCTGGCATGTTGCAAAGCCTGGACGGCGGTGCTGACGCGCGCTGGGCTCAGCCGCGTATCAGAAGGCGACCCGTACGACTCCGCTACCAACGCGAAGCGCGCCGTTGGCACGGCAGGGCGCGCTCGGGCTTTAGCTTCGGTTGCAGGTTCGTTTAGATGAGAACCTGAAGTGTTAACTAGGGAATTGGAGGCGCGGACGACCACCTGCGTCTGGCCTAAGGCGGGCAGAAGCTCGCCTGCGATTTGACGGGAGCCCAGCACTGAGAAGGCTTTAGCCAAACTGCCCGTGTCCACGAAGGTGAGTTCCATCGGGCGGCGTTCGGTTCGACGCTGGTCGCGAGATCTGCGAACGTGCCCGGTGCGCACACGCTGAACTTGGGTAACATGCAAGTTGTTGAGCGCCTGGCGTTCCAAGGTGAGCGGGTCTACCTGCGCGGCCTGGTTCAGAGCTCGCGCAGAAGCACGACTTTGCCCCGCATGCCCGCGCTCTAACGTATCTGGATGTTCGTGCTGTGCCGCGCCGCCGACATCTTCGGGCGCCCTCGGAGGCTGGACCTTTGCTGGCATTTCGGAACCACTCAGGGGATCGATTGTCGAGTCCAGGTACTCACCTTCGACGACTTCAGGTACTGCGAGCAGCGCGAGAGCAGGCCGCGCCCCCTTCGACTGCCCCTCTAGGCTCACGCCCAGCAACAGAGCGAGATGCAACCCCGACGACACGTAAAGCGCGTGGAAGGTTCGTTTGCGATGATTCAGGGGCATGAGCTCAGCCGAAACCTTACCACCTAGCCAGTGTGCGGTGGCCGGAGCGCTTGCGCCAGCCGACTCCCAAAGCGCCGGATGGCATTCTTAGAAGTGGCTTCATCGAGCGCTTCGAGCGACATCCCCCGCAGCTGTGCGATAAACAGTCCGGTGTGCTGCATGTAGCCCGGCTCGCAACGTTTCCCGCGCAGCGGGATGGGTGAGAGATAGGGGCTGTCCGTTTCGAGTAGAATGCGATCTAACGGGGCCCAGCGCGCGACATCCTGAATCGCGTGTGCCGTTTTGAACGTGACTATCCCAGAGAACGAAAGATCAAAGCCGAGCGCTAGGGCACGCTCACCAAAAGCTCTATCTTCACTGAAGCAGTGAATCACGCCGCCCACCTCGCGAGCACCCTCCTCTTCTAGGATGTCCAGCGTATCGCCCGGAGCGCTTCGGGTGTGAATGACAAGCGGCTTTCGCACTTGGCGGGCCAGCCCGATTTGCCGCCTAAAGACCGCATGCTGCTGCTCTTTCGGTGAATGGTTGTAATGATAATCGAGTCCCGTTTCTCCGACGGCAACCACATGTTCACTCTCATAGAATCCCAACAGCCCCGCTTCCAATTCATCGTCGTAGGTTGAAGCATCATGCGGATGCACCCCAGCCGTGGCCACCACGTCGCTGCGGCGTTCTGCTAAGCTCCTCGCGAACTCAGCCGTGGCGAGATCGCTCACGCCGATACAGATAAACCCAAAAACATTCGCCTGATTGGCACGTTCGATAACCACATCCGCGCCTTCCGGGAAGCTCCGACTATCCAGATGGCAGTGCGTGTCGATCATGAGGGCTTGAAAGCATTGCCGCCGCAGGCAGCCTCAGCAAGGTTCAATGAAAAACATCCTGGAAGCGTTCTCGCAAGAGAGCTGCACAAGCATCCACGGCTGAAGAGTCTTCATAGCCGAAGCGCGATTTCATGCGAGCCACAGCACCCTCCGCGGCGTTCTTCGCGGCGGCGTCGAGCCCGGCTCCCGCATCCCGCAACAAAACGAGCATGTCGCGACAGATCCAGGCGATCGGAGTTCTCCGCTCCACAAAGACTGAATCCTTCAGGCGTTTGGTGTACTCGCGAAAAATGGGCGAACTACTCACGGGCTCGCCCTGGTGATCCACAGCCCAGGCACCTATCATGTTGATCAGCAGATGTCGGATCTGCTCGGGCCGCTCCGCACTGCCTATCAGCGCTTCGACTTCACGCATCAGATTCTCGTCGGGATCCTCGTGTTGGCCAGTTACCGGATTTTGAACCTTTTCTCCCTTGATCCAGAAACTCACGTGCGAAATATACCGTTCGAAAAGCTCCGCATAGCGCGTCTCATCGACCAACCCGCTCGCTACGCGCATTTCGTCCTCTAGCTCATCGAGCAAGCGTTGCTTGAGCAGCGAACGAAACAACGCGTGGTCGTGGTAGCCGCCGGGCAAGCTTTCTTCTTGGAGAAACGGGTAATCGCTTGGGCGAGCGCACAGCTCGTCCAACTCGCGGAGCACAGCAAACGGCGACAGGCACTCGTGAAGCGGGCTCTGCGCTGCATCGAGCAGCACCGTACGCATTTCACGCGGGCTCGCACCGCTGCAACCTTCGAAGACGGGGTAGGCATCGCTCTCGTGATAGAGCTTCCCAATATTGGCTCGCAACAGCTTGCGTGCCTCTTCATTCACTCGTTCAGGAGCGTGCCCTTGTGAGTACAAATCCATCTTCTCCGCTGCCGTGAGCTCTGAGACGAACTGCCCAAGGCTAGCTTCGTAGCGGTCCTGATTCGGGCGCCGCATGCGCGTGAGTACGGCGAACATGGCAGCCAGCTTGGTAGCGTGCGGCGCGACGTGTCGACGCACCTGCGGTGCTATCTGAGAATCGTAGATGGCCTGCTCCTGCACCCAGCTCCGGAGGTACGGAGCGCGAATCAGCTCCATTCGGCCACGGAAGCTTTCGTACTCGGGGTGTTCACGAAAGGCGGAGAGGTGGAGTTCGTTCGCGCTGCCCACCATCACGCAATTCAGCGCTATGTCCTGAGAGCGCAGGCTGATCGTGCCCGTTTCTACCGTTTGCTGCAAATACTTGAAGGCATCCAGCGGGCGCTTCAACAAATCGGAAAACTCAACGATGCCGCCAGCGCAATCGAGCAGCTCGCCGAAAGCTTCGTACAGCGAGACCGACTGAAGCGACGCGGGCAACGCCCCAACGCTCCGGTCAGCGGTAACCTGGCGCTCTCCGGCATCCACCGAAAGCTGCGGCCCAATCGTGACCGCTCCAACACGGTAGCGACGAGAGATAAAATAGCGCTCCACTTGCACGTGTCGCAGCACTTCCGCCAGATCACCGTCGTAGGTTCCAAGGAGTGCTTCAAAGACTTGCTTGCTCTTATGAGAGAGGCTCCCGCGCACCATCCAAGCGGGAGGCGGCTCCTTAGCATGAGTTCGTGTGTAGAGCTCCTCAAGCCAGGCAGCTCGCTTCGGTTCCGGGATGAGAAACAAGGGATGATCGCGAACCTCAATGAAGAGGCGCGCATCGACCTCGTCTTCGTCGAGGTGCGCATAGCTCGCAGTATCCGCGGCACTCCCTCGCCCACGCGTGAACCCAATTGACCCTTTGATCTTGGAGTAGTTGGGAAAAATCCAATGAAATCGGTAGAGCGCCCCTTCCTCGCGGGTGGAGTAATGCTCTAGAGCGCGCATCAGGCACGCCACAGCTGTGGTCTTGGCTGAACCGTTGGGGCCGTGCAGGAGGATCATGCGATTGGGTCGCCCCTCCCGCCCAAAATTGTTGAGCGAGCGAAAGACCTCTTCCTGCAGCGCTTCCTGCCCCACCAGTGATTCACGCCGGGCCACTTCCGGATCGGCAAACGGCAAATCAAAGAGCTTATAGCGTGTTGCGGTGCCGAACGGATGAGCCACCTCGTGTGTACCGTAAAAGGAGAACATGTCGCGCACGTAGCGTGACGCGTCGCGCGAGTGTCGCACCGGATCTGTTTCGAACAGCGCGAGGTACTCCTGGAAAGAAAGCCGCCTCTTCTCCTCCTGGAATGAAGCCTGGACTTCGCCCGCGATCTTTCGGAGTTCCTCTAGAACGGTCGAAGTCATAGCCGTCAAGGGTAACACGCAACCCAACAAAGACGTAAAGTCAGCCTGAACGGCACTCCCGGCCAGGCGTTTTTCAGGGGGATTTCGCGCGCCCGCTGCGCTTTATTGAACTTCGACGGCCAGCTTCAAATCACGGCGTTCGACAAGACACCGATCCTCGGTGCACACGGAAAACGAGAACTGTCCTTCAATCATCTTCGAACCCGCGGCCTTGGGGGTGAAGCGTATTGGGAGCCAGACTTCGGTCTTGGTGAGCTTGCCGTTTTCGATGCGCACGATGGGCGCTTCGAACTCCACGCCATCAGCTGGCTTGGATTTGAATTTGTAGGGATACTTGTCGTTGCTGTGGTAGGGCTGTTTGGCTGAAAGCCTGATCTCAACCTGCCCCACCTGACCGGCTTTGTACGGACCTGCCGAGACCAGCGTGAGCTCGAAAGCCGCCTCCTGAAACTTGGCCGCTGCAGCCAGCACTGTCGCGGCTTCCGGTGCAGCAGTGCCTGAAGCCGCCTGCGCCACACCGAGAGCCTGCGCCGTAAAGCCTGACGTCCCGTCGGGCTTGCTACAGGCAGCGCCTGCGGAAGCTGCAAGTGCTGCCGATAAAAGAAGCGGTGCCGGGAACTGACCGTAACGAGCCATGCGTTATGTTCTAGCGCAAAACCAGGCAAGCGGGGAGTCCGACGCGACTCCGAACTACCAGAGCACGAGAACCGCGAGAATCCCCAGGATGAGCGCCACAGCCCCCACCGCACCCGCCACTACCCAATTGACTCCAGAGGTGGGCACGCCCATCGGGGTCAAATCCTGGGAGGAAGGCGCCATAGGGCGCACGGGGAGCGCTTGCGAACTGGGCAGGGAACGCGGCGCCTGCGGGGCCGGTGCCATCCCGCCAAGGGCATCCGATTCACCAAAGAAATCGTCCAGCGTGTCGGGATTTTGCGGCGCCACCGGGACCATCAGGCCGGCGATACGCGCCTCGATCTGTTGGGAGAGCTGCTGCTCAGGCGTTTTAGCCCAGTCAAGATGCGTTCCGCTCAACCCGTAGGCCTGACCCACCCCATCGGCGAGCGCGCCCACGGAATTGATGCGCACGGCCGGCACCTTCTTGAGGGCGTTGGCCATCACGCGATCCAGAGTGGGTGGCACCGGATACATCTTTCCAGCTCCGGCCTGGCTTGGCGGAACGGGCTCTTTCATGAGGATCTGCAATAAGATTGCCGGACCGCTCGGACCGTTGAAAGGAACCTGCCCCGTCACGCATTCGTAGACGATCGCCGCGAGTGCCCAAACATCGGCTCGATGATCCAGCGAATCTAAGCCCTGGGCTTGTTCGGGGGCCATGTAATAGGGCGAACCGATCGTTGTCCCCATCACGGTGAGCTTCTTGGCAGTCTCGGTGTTGTCGCGTACGGACCCAAAATCCAAAATCTTGACTGTGTCCCCGTCGCTCGCCTGACACAGATAAATATTGTCGGGCTTGAGATCGCGGTGCACCAGCTTCTTCGCGTGGGCCGCATCCAGGCCGATGGCGACTTGGCTCAACATGCGAATCATGCGAGCCGGCCGAATCACACCTTCCCGCTTGAGCGTCGCGCGCAGCTCCTCACCATAGAGCAGCTCCATGGCCAGCACGTAACTGCCGTCCTCGGTCGGCTGAAAATCCCGAACTTCTACAATGTGGTCGTGAAGGAGCTGCTTGCTCACCTCAAATTCACGCTTGAAACGCTGCAATTGCACTTCATCCTGGGCAACTTCAGGATGCAAGACCTTGAGTGCGACGCTCGTTCGCTCGTGCATGTCGAGGGCTTCATACACGCGCCCCATACCGCCATCGGCAATGACCCGACGGATTTGATAGCGCGAGCACATGAGCTGGCCCACTCGAGCATCGTTCGCATCGGCGGCGATCGGAACCTGCGTTGCGTTGTTGAGTGCCTGACCATCGACGGGGCAGAACGCTGCATCGTCCGGGAAGAGCCGCCCACACGCGGTGCACGCTTTCACTGGAGCGCTCCGAGCGTCGCTTGCGCCAGCAACAGCATCTTACTAAGAATCCTGGGGGGCTGCGGGGGGCGTTGGCTCCGCGGGCGTGGCAGAGCCGGGCTCACGATAATAAAGGATGCGGTTGCAATTCGGGCACTGATCGAAGGAAGTGAAACGCATCAAGGTGTGAAACAGCATGGGCGCAACCCGCACGTGACACCCCGAACAAATACCATCCGACGTGTAGGCGATGGCAACGCCACGGCGCTTGCGGATCATCTCATAGCGTCGATAAAGCACCACATTGAGCCCCGCGACGAGCGCGTTGCGCTTGGTGTCCATCTCTTTGGCTTGCACTTCGAGCTCGGAGAGCCGATGCGTGACATCGCCCTCGCTCGCGCCGAGCTCTGTCTCCAGCGCGTCGCGCTCCGCTGCGGTCTTCTCAAGCTCCGACTTGGCTTGATCGGCAAAGCCCACCAGCTTTTCAATCTCTTGCTCCCGATCGCGGTAGAGCTTTCGCATCTCCTCGACCTCGCGCTGGGCCGCATTCGCCTCGCGCTCAGTGCGACAGCGCGAGAGCTTCTCGCGCGAGCGATCAAGCTGGACGCTCATCTGCCGAACCTCGGTGAGGATTTCGCTTCGTGTGCGGTCCATGTCCTGCAAGCCTTGAGCAGCCGATGCCACTCGCGACTGTAACTCCTTCAGGCGCTGCTGTTTGCCCTCCAGGGCTGTCCGCTCCCGGCCCAGCTCATCGAGCAAACTGGAGAGCCCCTGATCGATTTTTGAGAGGCCTTCGAGGATGTCAACTTCTGCTTGGATGGTCACTATCGGAGGCGCTCCTTGCCACGTATTCTAGAGGGACACAACCGGCCGCCCAACAGTGGGCCCAGCTGGGTTCGAACCAGCAACAGCCCGGTTATGAGCCGGGGGCTCTGACCAATTGAGCTATGGGCCCGGGATCTTCCCGGAAGGCTCGGTTGCACGGGGGCGGGAATCTAGTCGATGCACCTCCCGGGGGCAACTCTCGGCCGCGGAACCGCGGGGGGGAACGGCGCCTGCGGCCACCTCTATATAACCAACCGGGGAGTTTTACGTCGACTGAAATGGGAGCCGTCGCGGTGCGGGACTTCGGTTAGTGTGAGGGTTGCATGGATTACCTCGTCGTCCGAGGGGCGAATCAGCACAACCTACGCAATGTCAGCTGTAAGCTCCCGCGCAATCGCCTGGTCGTGATCACGGGCCCAAGTGGCTCCGGCAAGTCGTCTCTCGCCTTCGACACCATCTATGCCGAGGGGCAACGCCGCTACGTGGAGTCGCTCTCCGCGTACGCGCGGCAGTTTCTAGACCAACTTCCCAAACCCGACGTGGAGAGCATCGAAGGGCTCAGCCCTGCGATTGCCATTGAGCAAAAGGCTTTGGGCAAAAGCCCGCGCTCCACGGTGGGGACGGTCACGGAGATCGCCGATTACCTCAGGTTGCTCTTCGCACGAGTCGGCACACCCCATTGTCCTATTTCAGGCGAAGTGCTGCGTGCGTACACCGTGCAGGAAATCGTCGACAGTATCTTGGCTCGTGGCGAGGGTGCTAAGGCGGCACTTTTGGCACCCGTTGCCCGCAAACAGACCAGCGATTTTAAGTATGAATTCGAGCGCCTCCGACGCGATGGCTTCGTGCGCGCCCGAGTGGATGGCATCGTCATCGAACTCGGTGATGAACCGGAATTGAATGGGAAGCTTCCCCACGATCTCGAGGTGATGGTGGATAGAATTGTGGTCAAAGAAGGCAGCAAGGGCCGAATTACAGACTCGGTGGAGCTCGCCCTCAACGTGGGCGATCGAACCATCCTGATCGACGCGATGGATGGCTCGGACCCGGTCGTGATGAGCGAACGCCTGATTTCTTGGAAGCACGGTTCGGTATTGCCCCCACTTGAGCCGCGTCTGTTCTCCTTCAACAGTCCACACGGCGCGTGCCCTAAGTGCGATGGGCTTGGAGTGCACTCCGTGATCGATCCCGATCGCGTCGTACCCGATAAGACTCGAACACTGCGCGAAGGAGCAATCGCAGCCTTCGGCAGGCGAGGTTCGCTATCGACGGCCACGGAGGTGGATCTCGTGGTCAAAACCCTAGGAATTGACCCGGATGTCCGATGGGATGCTCTCCCGGAACGCGAACGTGAGCTGGTCTTGAGAGGCAACGCTGGTACGAAGACCAAAGGCAAAGGCAAGGCCAAAGCCGAACGAGAGTATGAAGGTGTTCTCACGCGCCTGGAGCGCATGCGTCGCAGTGACAATTGGGCCGAAGGTGAAGAACACGACCCTGGAGCAGGGGCGATCGAGCCCGACGATTTAGGCCGCTTCATCGTTTCTCAAACCTGCGATGCCTGTCACGGTGCACGGCTGCGCCCGGAAGCGCTGGCGGTGAAGGTTGCGGAGAAGACCATCGCAGAGCTGTGCAAGATGCCACTTGGGGGGCTGCGCACGCTGCTGCAGACACTCGGGGAGCAGCCATTCAAACAGGCTAAAGACGGCGCCATCGCGGTGCCCTTGCTCCGCGCAATCAGCGATCGGCTCGGTTTCTTGCTGGACGTGGGCCTCGACTATCTTTCGCTGGATCGACCGGCCCAAACGCTTTCGGGAGGCGAGGGCCAGAGGATCCGTCTCGCCACACAGATAGGCGCTTCGCTTGTGGGAGTGCTGTACGTGCTCGACGAGCCAAGTGTCGGACTCCATGCGCGGGACAATGATCGCTTGCTTGAAGCGCTACGACGCCTAGTGGACAAGGGCAACAGCGTGCTCGTGGTGGAGCATGATCGCGACGCGATTTTGGCGGCCGATTACGTGGTGGATATGGGACCGCGCGCCGGGGCACACGGTGGCAACATCGTGTGTGAGGGCAGCCCCGAGGATCTGATGCGAGACCCGCTTTCAGTGACCGGACCCTACCTTTCCGGGGAGCGCTCACTCCAGGTTCCGAGCACCCGACGTGAACCTGGTGAAAAGAACCTGCGCATTCTTGGAGCGCGCGCAAACAACCTCAAGAACGTGAGCGTGAACATCCCACTCGGCCTACTCACCTCGGTCACGGGAGTTTCCGGTTCGGGCAAGAGCAGCTTGATTGTCGATACGCTCTTAAGCGCCACGCGGGCTCGACTCTACGGATCGAGCGGCTCGGTTGGGGTGTGCGACTCGATCGAAGGCATCGAATTCATCGACAAGGTGATCAGCATTGATCAGGCGCCGATTGGCCGAACCCCCCGCTCGAATCCTGCCACTTACACCGGAATTTTCACGCACTTGCGCGAGCTTTACACCGGCCTCCCCGACGCTCGTGCGCGCGGTTACAAGCCAGGGCGCTTCAGCTTCAACGTGAAGGGCGGCCGCTGTGAAGCCTGCCAGGGCGATGGTGTGCTGCGCATCGAGATGCACTTCCTCCCGGACGTCTACGTAACATGTGATACCTGCAGTGGCCGTCGCTACAATCGCGAAACACTGGAAGTCAAGTATCGAGGGCTTTCGATCGCCGATGCGTTGGAGCTCACGGTTGAAGATGCCGCTAAAATCTTCGAGCCCATCCCGCGCATCAACCAGCGCTTAGTCGCACTCCTCCAGGTTGGCCTCGGCTACATTCAGCTTGGGCAAGCCGCCACGACGCTTTCGGGCGGTGAGGCGCAGCGCGTCAAACTTGCAAGCGAGCTTGCACGCAAAGCAACTGGGCAAACGCTCTACGTCTTAGATGAGCCAACCACCGGACTTCACTTCCAAGACATCGAACTGTTGACCCGTGCACTCTTCGACCTCAGAGACGCGGGCAATTCAATCTTGATCATTGAACACAACATCGACCTCATCGCCTGCTCCGACTGGGTGATCGACATGGGGCCCGAGGGAGGCGACGGCGGCGGGGCTATCGTCGGCGAAGGTCCACCGGAGCAATTAGCCACCAACGCCGCGAGCTATACGGGGCGCTACTTGGCCCGAGCCGCCGCGGAAGCGGTCCGGCGCAAGATGCCTCAGCCGAAGTCTTTCTCGACCCGCTCCTGATCCTCTTTGCAACGAATGCAAAGCGTCGTTTCCGGGCGCGCCTCTAAGCGCTTGATCGAAATCCGCTCACTACACTCTTCGCAAACACCAAACGAGCCGTCCTCAATGCGTTGGAGGGCCTGTTGGATCTTGTCGAGAAACACCTTCTCGCGGCCACGGAGACGAAAGGTAAATGCCTGGAGGTACTCGCTCGATGCCAGATCCATCTCATCCGGCAGATCATCCACGTCGAGCGCCATATCTTGCTCGAGTGTTTGCTGGGCACGCTTCGCGATATCCAGACGTTTTGCCTCAAGGAGATCTTTAAACTTCTTCAGTTGTGCCTTTGTCATGTCTCTCTTGGGAGGTTAAGCCGAGCGGCGTGTTTCGTGGGGGGCCAAACGGGGCCGCACAGCATAAGTACGAGGAGTCGAAGGGTCAATCATCCCAGTCAGCGGCGCAAGACCCAGGGGGCCAGCCAAGCGAGCTGTCCGAGCCTAGCGCCCGTCTTTGAAGGCACGGACGGCGTTGACAATCCCATCCGCCAGCTTCTGCCGATAGTCAGCGGTGTTCAGGTGAGTCTCCCCGGCTGGGTTTGAGATGAAGGAGGCCTCAAACAGCACGGCCGGCATGTGGGCTCCGGCCAGCACGTAGAAACCGGCTCGCTTCACGCCGTGATCCATAATCTTGCCATAGCTCGGCTCCAAGGAAGTGATCGTGGCACGTTGTAGAAGAGACGCCAGCCGAGCGCTCAACCCAACGACTTCCGCGTCGAGGTCAGCACTCATGGCGGTACCAAGCTCGGAAGCGGCTGCCGCTGAAGCGGAGTTTTCACGAGCCGCGATACGTTGCGCGAAAGCATCTTTTGACGAATCGAGCACGAACGTCATCACCCCATCGCCGTGACCGTCGTCCGTGGCGTTGCAATGTATGGACACGAACACGTCCGCGTTGAACGCATTGGCTTTCGCAGCGCGTTCATCGAGCGGCACATACAGATCTGAATCGCGCGTGAGCAAGGTAGCTATACCTAGCTCCTCGGCAATGAGCGGAGCCGCGCGCCGCGCAATATCGAGTGTCACGTCCTTTTCACGCAATCCAGACGGTCCAATCGCCCCCGGATCGTGTCCCCCATGACCTGGGTCGAGAACCACGCGGCGAATCGGACGCTGCCCGTCCACACTGAGCGTCCTTTTAGGAGCACGCGTCGAAACATCAATGATCAAGCGAAAGGGCTCCGGAAGATAGAACACTTTTTGATAGACTTCGGACTCAAGGTCCAACACCAAGCGAATACCCTGCGCGCGAGTGCCGATCCGAAGCCGACGCACGACGCCGCCCACCTCAACGCTGGGTTCCCCGCGATATTCCGCGCGCAGAATATCAACAAAGACTCGCGGGCCTTCGCCGCCCCTTTCACCGCGAAGACTGCCAACCTCGAACGAAACGGGTTGCGAAAGCTCCACCACAATTCGAGCCGCGTCCTTCGCGCCGTAGCGGTGGATTTGAGTGATCGCGGCGAGAGTTGAACTGCCCCCGGGCGGGGAAGCTGGTGGCAAGTTAGATGCCTGACCGTTAGAGCCGAGAACCTGATTCGAGCTTGGCTCGCTGGTCTTGGCTGGCGTGTGGAAGGCGCCAAGTTTCGCCAGGAGCAAAGCTATCCGATCACGACAGCGCGGGGCTGCCCCCGCACGAATACTCTGAAGTGTTCGAGTCCCAAGTGCGGGATCTGCCTGCAGCTCAGCCTCGAGCAAGGCTCGCTCGACTCGAGCATCACACGCGCCGTCCCAAGCGCGTTCGGCCGCCTGCCGGTAAAGGTCCAAGGCTTCCAGTGCATCAGCGTTGTTGTGCTCACGCCTCCACCAAAAAACTCTGATCGCAGCCGCCTCGTTCAGTAGCCCTGCGCCGACTGCACCCTGGGTGGACGCACCCTTCGCTGCGAGCGTCGCGGCATGGGCCACCCCCTGATGACGGCTCATCGGGAGTTTGATGCTCGCGCTGGACGTCCCTGCAGGCGCCTTGCGCGCCCCGAGATCCGGGGTTGGTGCGCTCCGTTGACACGCACTGAGTCCGAAGAGAAGCATGCCGACTTGCGCCAATTTCCACGCTGCAAACGCCAGTCGAGTCATTGGCGCCCGGTTGTAGTGCGAGCCGGCGGATTTGGCCGAGTTTTGCGACACTTAGTCTCTCCCGCGTGGACGGCTGGCTGCATTGCACCCCTGTGAAAATCGAGCTAGCGTCCCAACCCTCCGCCATGAGGAGTTAAGATATATAAGAAATGAGCGATCCGTCAGGAAAGAATCCTTCCGAAAGTAAGCTTTCTACCGGGAAGGAGCGAGAGCTCAGTTCCGACGAAGCGGACGCTTTTGCTCGCCAATTCAAGGCGATTTGGGACAAATCCGCGAAACCCAATCGTTCCGTTGCCAAAAACGCACCGGGAAACGTGGGGCAAGCCCAAGGCGTCGGGGCTGCGTCCGTTCCAGCGCCAGGCTTCATCCCGCGCCCGCAGGACATCACGCCGAGAGGACTCGGTCCGGTTTCGTCGCTGCCCCCTCCGCCCGTCAGCTCCGCACCTCCCGCGGCGCAGAGAACGGCAGCTTCGGACACCTCGCTCGCGCCGCAAGCATCCGCCGCGCCTGCCATCAAGGCACCGCTGCCCATGGCACCTGCGCCTAACCACGCAGCGCTTCGGATCACCGCGCCCTCTCGTAACCCAATCGCGAGCGAAAGCGGCAATCCGACGAGCCCAGGCACTCACCCCGTCTTCAAGCAGACGTTGTTGGGGCTCACGCCCGTCCTGCTTCCAGGCACCCCTGTTGAAAGCGTTGAAGGCGCACCGCCCGTTCAGAAGGAAGCGACGTCGGCTCCCGCACCCACTCTTGCGCGCGAAGAGCCTGCTCGGCCCTTGCCTTCTCCTTTCACCGCTGCCAAGCCCACCGCAGACACGGGCCTAGACGATGATAGCTTTCCCCAAGCGCGCAAGTTCCCTAAATTAGCAATCGCAATCGCAGGCGCTGCAGCCCTGATAGTGCTTGGATTTCTAATATTTAGCGAACCAGCGGCGCCCCCTGATGAGGGCTCCAGACACCCCGCAACGCTAGGCACAGAGCTTGGTACTAAAACACCGATCACCACGGTGACCACCCTCTCAGCTCCTGCTGCCGCCCCCTCCGCCTACGCACCAGCATCGAATAATAACGCACCGGAGAGCGAGGCCCGCCCGGAACCCAAAGAAACCCGTCCTGATGCCAACGCAGCGCACACGCCTCCGGTGAAAGACGTGAAGGACGTGAAGGACGTGAAGGACGTGAAGGAACGGAAGGACGTGAAGGAACGGAAGCCCCCGGTCGCACGCAGCAACAAGCGCCCCGTGGAAACTAAGACGGCAATACCGAAGGCGCCTCCACCATCCAAAAGTCCCGCGATAGTTCGCGATAACCCCTTCTGATCTCACCGCTCCCCCGTAACCCATGGGATACGATCCCGAAGCCTCCGATGAAGTCATTCCGATACCTGCTTTTGATTCTCTTAGGATTCTACCTTGTCCTTTCGCCACGGGCTGTCCGTGCACAGGAGGAGGATCCCACGGTCGAGATGGCGCGCCAACGTTTTAAGGAGGGCATCGACTTCTTTGACGCCAAGCAGTTTCAGAAAGCTCGTGCCGCGTTCCTCCAAGCCTACGCTCTGAAGAAACATCCAGCCGTGCTCCTCAACCTAGCGCAAAGCGAGTTGCGCTCAGGCCATGAAGCCGATGCGGCTGACCACTTTTCAGAGTTCCTGAGGGAAGCCAAAGAGCAGAAGCCTGACGAGCGCCAAGCTGCGCTAGCTGGCCTGGGCGACGCTAAGAAGAGCGTGGCGGAGGTCACGATCCAAGTCGATGAGAAGGGAGCCGACGTCCTCGTCGATGGCAAATCGCGAGGCGTGTCCCCGCTTCCTGGAGCCGTCTATCTCGCCCCCGGGAGCCATACCATCACCGTCCAAAAAGGCGGCCGCGAAGTGAGTACGACTCTCAGTGTTGAGGCTGGCGACAGCACCTCAACGAAGCTTACGCTAAATCCTGCTGGTGCCGACGCTGCTTCGAGCACAGGGCCCTTAGGGGGCAAGGCAGGCGAAGATTCGCAGGCAGATCGCGAAAATGACGAAGCTCCGGCGGAAGATGTTAGCGAAGGCGGCGCGTGGCTCTGGCACCATCCTGCCGCATTGGTCACCGCAGGTCTTGCCGTGGCGGGTGTAGCAAGCGGCGTCGTGTTCTCGCTGTCGGCGAGCTCCAACTACAAGAGCGCAAATTCAACGGCGCTCTTAATCGAAGCTGAGGCTAAAAAGGACGGCGAGTCAAAAGAGGGAATCTGCAGCCGAATCGGAGATATCTCAATGCGACGCGGGGCAGCTCGAGCGAATGATTACACGAATGCCTGCTTGATCTATCGAGACAACGTGGATCGCGGAGATGCCATGAAAACGGTTGCGATCGTTGGCTTCTCCATAGGTGGCGCCGCAGCACTTGGTACAGTGATCTATTACATTGTGGATACTAGCTCCGCTAAGTCTGAGGCCAGCGCCCGGGCCACCGCGCCGGTGCGTCACACCGCGATTTCACTCAGCCCCACGTACACACCGAGCTACAGCGGCCTAACACTCAGTGGTTCGTTCTAAGTTCAGGGTTTTTCTTCAACTAGGCGTCGAATCAGCCGCGCTCGAAATGTGCTGCGCGGTAGCCCTGCCGCTCTCGCCGCAGCGCTCAGATTGCCTGAATTCTGGTCGAGCAAGGCTCTAAAGTCAGAGTCGCGAGAGGCGTTGTTTCCAGTCGAGCGTTCCACACGCTGGATTTTTGGCAGTTGGATATTGCTCGCCAGAATGCCCTCTCCGGGAGCACGCACTGCCGCCGCGTACAGCACGTTGTCGAGTTCTCGCACATTCCCCGGCCATCCGTAATCCAGCAGGCGCGCCAATGCTTCCGACGTCAGGCGTTTGGGGCCTAAGTCGCTCACGCGACGCTTCAGCAACATCATGCTCAAGTCGGCAATATCGGCTTTCCGTTCCCGCAGCGCCGGCACGCGAATCACGGTCGTGGCCAGGCGATAGTAGAGATCACTCCGAAATGTCCCCTGCCGCACGCGCTCCTCAAGGCCAGCCCAACACGCAGAAATCAGGCGCACGTCTAGCTTCACCGAGGCAATCCCGCCCACGGGGCGCACCGCTCCCTCCTCAACCACACGCAAGAGCTTTGCCTGAACCGCCAGCGACAGGTCCACGACTTCATCTAAGAACAAGGTTCCCCGATCGGCTGCCTGAAAGACTCCTGGCCGATCAGCGGTCGCACCTGTAAAAGCCCCCTTTCTTGAGCCAAAAAGTGTCGCGTCCGCCAGGGCTTCCGGCAAGCACGACGCGTTCTGCGCAATGAACTCGCCCTCACGGCCACTGAGACGATGAATCGCGTGAGCCACGACTTCTTTCCCGCTTCCGGATTCACCTTGCAGCAAAATATTTCCGCGCTTGGCCGAGAACTGGCGCAACTCCTTGTACAGGCGAAGCATGGGAGCACTCCGGCCCACCATTCCCGGGATGGGTTCAACCTCCTCGACCTCCTCACGACTTCCAGGCGGACAGAACGCCAACATCGTGCGCCCCACCACCACGAACGAGTCCGGCTTTGTCAGGACGGCCCGCCCCACCCTCGCTGATCCCACGAAGGTTCCATTCGTGGATTCGAGGTCACGCACCTCGACACCCCAAGCCGTGATCTGAATCGAACAATGCCGCGCACTCACGGTCGGATCGTTGACGCGAATGTCCGCGTTCGGTGCCGTCCCCAGCGTGAAGATGCGCTCGGCTTCGAGCAATCTCGCTGAACAGGCACCGACGCCGCTCAGCTGAAGGATCCATGGCCCGTACCGACGTGAGTAATCAAGTTCAACAGTATTTGGGCCAACGTCGCTCGGAGGGTCGTCTTCCGGAATGCTCATGCGCCCACCTCGTCCAGCCCGCCAGGAAGTTGCGGGATTTGTCATAGGCACAACGCCTCGATGCCGCTCGGCCTAGTGCGATGATCGCGCTTTGATATAGTGCGCTCATGTCAAAAGCCTCCGCGCTGGCGCTTTCCGCTCTCATCGTCACCCTCAGCGTGGCGTTCCCCGCCAGTGCCGAACCCGAGCCCCCACCGGCCTTAGAAATCCCTGATGCCACCGACACCGTTTCGGAATCGCTGCAACTCAACCCGACTCTTGCCTGGACGGATATCTGGGGTGATCTGAGTCGCGCACGTCGTGTTACCCAGAGTGTGAACGGTGGCCCGAGTATCGGTCTGGATGCCGCCTACGGACTCAGTCGCACCGTCCAACTCGGACTCTGGGGTCGCCTGGATGATCACTCCAACGCGTCTGGTTGTGGGACATGTTCAGGGCAGACGTTCGCGCTCGGGCCCGACGTCACCTACCGTTTGGCCCAAGGAACTCGCTTCGATCCCTGGGCCGCCATCGGAATTGGTTACAGCTTCACGTCGATCCAGACGGCGGATGCCAAGCTGAAGTTTTCAGGACCAGAGTGGACTCGGCTTGCCCTAGGTGCGGACTGGTATCTTGGCTCCCAGGTACTCCTTGGCCCTTTCGCGGAACTGATGTTGGGTACCAACGCTCAGGTGCCGAGCGGCGATGAGTCGGGTGGACCGCACTTCCGAGTGGCCGCTGGCCTTCGCCTAGGTTTCGCGACCAGCGCACGTCGATAGTGAACCCAGGCGGCAAAGCTGCCGCCCGGCCCTCGACCTTCTAAGCCTGAATCGCGACCCCCAGAGCCCTGCGGATCTGAGAGTACTCCTCGCTGGTACTGAACTTGAGGAGCTCCGAAAGCTTTTCCGCCGGCGTGGGATCGCCCGGGATTTGGGGCTCGGCAGCCAAGATCTTTTTCGCAATCTCGAGGTCACCAGAAACCACGAGCCCTGCTCGACACGCGGTGAGCTCGGCAGCTTGACTCCAGCGCTTGATATTGACCTTCGCGCCGTCCTCAATGAATTTCTTGACGACCAAACGCAAGCCTTCAAGCTGCATCGGTTGTAGATACTTCGCTAGCTCCTGCGCCGTTGCTTGCACCTGTTGAGCCATTTCCGGTGGCACCGGCGTGGTAGGCGCCGCCAGGATAACCGCCGCAAAGAGCATCACGGTCAGCTCTGCCTGCGTGGGGAAGAGCGAGCGAATATAATACTCAGCGCGGTACGTCGCTAAATGCTTGCCACAGATGAACGCCAACTCTTGCGGAGAGAACCCGCTCAGCACCGACTGGCCCGCGACGGAAGCAGGCGGAGTCGCGGCAACAGGCAGAATGGCTCCTGGGACATCGCTCCGCACATAAAGCTCTGGAGCTTGTAGGGAGAGAACCTGTGCCGCCCATCCGAACGTCTTGGCGAAGGTCACCGTGGATGTTGCCGGATCTTGCTTGAATCGCTTATCCAGAACAGGAAGCTTTGCCTGCGCCTTCAATTGAGCGACCTTGGCTTGCAGCGCTGCCGGCACAATCAGCTCGAAAATCCGGGAGATGTACACGCTGCCGTCGGCATGCATCAAGTGCTTCGCCCAGAGCTCATTACTGAGACGGCCCTGCACCGCCAGCATTCCTTGGGGCCTATAATCGTCGAAGAACTGACGTTCTTCTCCCTCGGCCTTGCCCAAGAATGCCAGGGCCGCCGCCTGGCACCAGGCTTGATCATAGGCTTGCTTGTGGAGATAAAGCCGATAGAGGTTGCGATACGTTTCCACGGAAAGCGCATTCTCGTTCAGAATAGTGCGCTGCTCAGTGATGGCTTCATCGTAGCGTTCGCTCAATTCGTAAAGCTCACCCAAGATCTGGTGCACTACCGTTATGCCTGGCTTCGTTTGGGCTGCCATACGGAAGGCGTCAATCGCTTGCTCGGTGGCCTGCATTCGGTCCCGATAAATTAGGCCCAGCTGATGCCACAGTGTGTGCTCTAGCTCTGCGTTACCCTTGCCGGCGATGCGATGCAGCATCTTACGATAGGAACGCTCAAGCTGCTTCCAGTCCTTACCGGTTGTCAGGATCTTATTGATACGCTCAAACGCCTCAAGATACTCAGGATTCAGGTCCAAGCATTCATTGAACAATTCAACAGCTCGGTCTGGATCGGCAATCTTATCGCGATAGATCTGGGCCTGAGTGTAGATGTAGCGCGCCTTCAGCTCCGGCTTCTGCTCGAGATCCGCGATGGCGGCAATCGTATCCACCATCTTCTGCCATTCGCTCGACTGCTGGTAGAGCGCCAAGAGCTTGTGCAGAAGCACATGATTCTGGGGCTCCAGCTCCAAGGCCTCTTCAAAAGCTCCGATGGCCTTGATCGCGTTGTTGTCTTTTTCTCCCCAAATTTCGCCAATCTCAAGCAGGATCCTATAGCGTTCAGCACCGTCGAAAGTGCTGTCGAGGATCTGGCGTTTGTAGGCTGCAACCTGCTTGAAGTCCCCCGCCTTCAAATAAGTATCGACAAGGGCTTCCAGCGTAGGTCGGTGCTCGGCGTTGAGCGCCAGCGCCTTTTCAAAGTTATTAATCGCCTGTCGTGCCTGACCCTGTTCTTGTTTGATGCACCCCAACCGGAAATAAACATCGGTTCTCTCATCGACATCATCTTCGCCGAGTGCGGTCAAAACCTTTTGATAGTTGGTGAGAGCGCTCGGCCAATCCTGAAGCTCGTAGGCCATATCGGCGATCCCACGGATGCTCTCCTGATCGGTGAGGTCCAGCTGGTTGGCTGCCTGGTAGGCTTTCAACGCCTTTTCATAGTGCTTCTGTGCCGCGTGAACCTTACCGAGCAACTTGTTCAACGCGTGCTGTTCGCTCTTGTCGCGTTGCCTAGCCTTTCGTACCAAAAGCTCCGCGAGCGGCTCGGCGTCACTCCAACGCTCCGTCTGGCTGTACTCGTGCACAAGAGGGAGCGCGGCGTCTTCGTTGTCCTCGTCGTACTTGAGAGCGAGCTCAAAGGCTTGCACCGCAAGTTCGTGCTCCGACAACATTTCTTCTCGAATCTTGCCAAGCTCAACGAGCAGCTTTGCGCGGGCGCGAGGAGACTCGGTGTTCTCCTGCTCTTGTTCTAGATAGCGGGTAGCACGATCCCAATCGGCCTCGTCCACTGCAATCGCGCGCAGTGCACCGAGAGTTGGCAAGTGTCTGGGCTCAAGATCCAGCGCCATTTCGAAGCGATCACGAGCACCCAGCCTATCGCCCAGCTTTTCCTCCATCGCACGACCAATGCGATAGTACATCTCGACACGCTGTTTGCCGTCTGTGGTGAGATCGGCAACCCGCGCCATCGTTTCGATGGCGCGCGCTGAATCATCCTGTTTCTCGTAGAGGCGACCCAGCGCCTCAAGCGCGGCCACGTTCGTGTCGTCAAGCCCAACAATGTTTTGATAGGCATCTATCGCCAGAGATGGGTCATCCAGCTCATACGCATAAACTTCAGCGATATGACCATAGATCTGGACTTTCTTCTCGAGATCCGCTGCCTCTGTGATGTGGCGCTCGTAGGCACTGATCAACTCAGCCCACTGCTTACGTCGACGATAACAGCGTTCAAGTGCCTCATAGGCCCGAGCTTCGGCTGGGAAAATTTCCAAGGCCTGCTCTAAGCGCTGAGCCGCTACATCGAATTTTAAGAACTGTTCTTCGTTGACGCGCGCGAGCTTCAGCAATGCCTCCACGCGTTCACGCTCGCTCTCAACGACATCCAACTGCCGAGCCAGCACATCCACCAGCTCAGTCCAATTCTGCAAGGCATCCGAAATCCGCTCAAGTCCGCGGAGCGCGTGAATATTGCCGCTGTCCACTTCCAAGATCTCTCGGAAAACACTCGCGGCACGCTCAGAATCCCGGAGCGATGTCTCATAAAGCTCCGCCATGCGTAGCTTGTCGCGGACAATTGCCCGGGTCTCAGTGAGCGAGCCCACCTTGGCTGCGAGGATCTGTACTAACTCGTGGTTATCTCCGCGTTCACTGTACAGCCGCTCAAGCGCCTCAAGTGCGGGCAGATAATGCGGATCGACTTCCAGCGCCCGCTTGTAATACGGGATGCCCTGATCCACCTGACCCATGTGCTTCTCAAGTAGCTCACCGAGATCGACCAGAATGGCCTTGCGATCCTCGCTCGCCACGGCCACATCCAACGCACCCGTCAACATCTCCCCTACCTTTTGCCAATTGCCACTCATGCGATGGATGGCTGCCATCTGACGCATGACTTGGACATTGTTCGGATCCAGCGCCATGATCTGCTGGTAGTAGGGCTGCGCGTACTCAAAATGACCCAGATCTTCGCCGTACCACTTACCCAAACGTAGGCAGAGTCGAATCTTCTTTTTAGTTTCGGTCTGCTCCGGCAGCCACGCGTTGGCAGTGTTGATGAGTTCGCCCCAGCGACCCGTTGCCTGAGCCATGCGCTCCAGATAACGAGCCGTCTCGTCGTCAGCGAAATCTTCTCCGAAAGCGTTAATCAGCGCATCGAAGGCCTGGTTGTTGTCGGCCAGCCGTGTCTCAAAAACATTCGCGATAGAGCGCAGAATCCGGCTTCGCTCTTTAGTCTCCTCGCGCGTTTCAAAACGATTCAGGTAAAGCTCTACCAATGGCTCAAAGCGACTCTTTGCCGTATGCAAGCGCTCCAATTCGGAGAACGCAAAATCATGAGCCGGTTCAATTTCAAGCACCTTCTGGAAGGCCAGCGTTGCGCCGTCTTCACTGCCCACCTGCGATTTCCAAAGTGCGGTCACTTCTAGGAGTTCCCGCACCTTCTCATCCGGGTCCGGTAGCGCCTCAGCCCGTTGCATCTTAACGTCAATGACGTTCTCCCACTCTTCTCCCGCGAGATACAGCTTTTCCAGCTGCGCCAGCGCCTCAAAATCGCCTGCGCCAACTATTAACAGCTGCCGCCAAGCATCAGCGGCATCCATCGGCTGCTCCAGCTTGGCGTAAAGCCGCCCAAGCTCTCGGTAAGCCTCGCTGAGCTCGGTGGGCTCCAGCTGCGATGCTCCTCGATCAATGAACGAGTGCAGAGCACTCGTCAGCTCAGCAGGGTTCTGCCGATTCCGCCAGATCTCCACCAACGCTCTGAGTGCACTGACATTCGCATAGTCGATATCCAACACACGCTGCCACGTTTCTAAGGCGTCCTCATCGCGCCCCAGCTGCTCAGAGAATAGCTGTGCCCGTCGGGTCAGGATCCCTACCCGTTCCTCGTCCGTCTCTGCGATGTCAAAATGCCGTTCAAGAACGTCCGTGAGCTCTGCCCACTGTCCCTGCTGCTGATAGAGACCACCGAGCGCCCAGAGTGCCTCGGGATCCTCACCCCGCAAATCGAGAACCCGTTTCCAGCCCTCGATAGCACCCGGAGTGTCACCCAGGCGCTCTGACGCCAACTTCGCAAGCTTCGCGCGAATCTCCGCCTCTTGAACGTCGCCGACAGCGTTCTCGAGCTCTCGCTGGAAAACGCGATTGAGGTCCGACCACGCTTCGGTTTGCTCGTAAATCCGACCCAATGCGAGAGTGGCGTCTTCATTGGCTTTATCGATACCATCGAAGATCATTCCATAGGCACGAATCGCATCTTCCAACCGTCCGAGCTGCTCTTCATACACGGCACCCAGGCGTCGGTACAAATCGACCTTCTCAAGCGTGTCCTCGGAACCGACAGCTCGTTGTTCGAGTACGCCAGCCAACTCCGACCATTGCTCCACCGACGAATAAATACGATCGAGGTTTGCGAGTGCTTCTGCATCACCCGGCACCACCGTGACAACATAGCGATACGTTTCTTCAGCCTTCGCGACGTCAGCCAACTCTTCTTCAAATACTCGCGCCAAACGCTTGCCCACGGCAGACTGTAAAGCCACTGAAACTTCGGGCAGAGCCAGCACGTCCGCGTACGTATTTGCAAGCTGTTCCCAGCCACCATCCAGAAGCGCCGCGAGACGCTCACTCTCCTCGACAGTTCGTTCATCAAGCGCGTTTTCCCTCAGCGCTCTCGCGTGGATGTTAAACGCCAACACCGGATCCATCAGGCGCTCTTCGGCGTCTTCCGCCATTCGATGGTACATCGCTAGACGCGAATCAAGGTCGCGGATGTGCGAAAGCTCAGCTTCACGGACGCGAATCAACTTCTCCCATTCGCCTGCTGACTGATAAAGCGGTTCTAGGATTTCGCCAATCTCAAGCTGTTTAACCCCCGATTCAAAAAGCGCCTCCAAAGCAGCCAAGGTGTCGCTGTGCTCAGGTGCCGCATTGAGAACCTCCTGGTAGGCCCGGATGGCTTGATCTAAGTCCAAAAGACGGAGCTGGAAGGTCTGTCCGAGGCGATACTTGAATTCCAGGATCTCGTCTGGACTCTGGCCGATCTCAGCTTCTCGAGCCAAGATTTCACTGAGCTCCTGCCACCGTTCCGTCTGGGTAAAGAGGCGATCAAGTGCTCTCACTGCGCTTTGATTCTCGGATTCTAGGTCGAGAACCTGGCGATACCTCTTGATGGCATTCTGAGTGTCTTCAAGCTGAACCTCGTAAACCTGAGCCACTCGCAATCCAAGCTCAATAAAACGAGCGGGGTCGTTTTCGAGATGAGCCAACTCCGTGTCGTAAATCTGAGCCACACGCGGCCATTGACCTGTCATCGTCGCAAGCCGCTCCAATGCCGCCAATGAATCTTCGTTTTGAGAATCTGTCCCCAGGGCTCGCGCGTAAGTTTCAAACGCTCGAGCATGATCATTCAGATTCTCTTCAAATAGACGCGCAATCCGATGCAGCAGCTCAACACGCGCAAAGGTGTCGCCAGGCGCTTTTGCCTGGACCTCAAGCACGCTGATCAGCCGGTCAAACTGGCCCATCGCTTCGTAAACTGGCTCCAAGACAGCTGCCGCCGCAAGCGCTGCCTGCGTGCCATTCTTGACCCCTTCGAGCGCCCGCAACGTGGGCTCGTGATCAACTTGGATGTTCAAGATCTCGCGGTACAGCTCGACCGCGCGTTCTACATCCGACAAATGCTTCTCGTAGAGTTCCGCGATCCGATACTGAAAACTCACCGCTTCATTGGGATCGCTCGTCAGATCTGCTTCGTGTGTCAAAACGCTGAGCAATTCCTGCCAGTTCTCAGCCGTTTGATACAGAACATCCAAACGCCCGAGCGCAGTCACATCATCCGGATCAAGTTCCAGCACCCGCTGGTACGTGTCGATAGCGCGGTTAACATCACTCAACTCTCGCTCATAGACGGCACCCACTTGGTATAAAATCAGCTTCTTTTCCTCTGCGTCTTCCAAGAGGTCGGCCTTCTTGGAGTACACACTGAGGAGTTCTTCCCAGCGGGAGAGCGACAAATAGAGATTGACGAGCGCGTCGATGCTTCGGACATCTTCGGCGTCAAGCTCCAGAATTTTGAGATAAACACCGATTGCGCTCTCACGCCGCTGGAGCGCATCTTCTTCAATGGCTGCAGCTTGGTAGAGCGCACCCTTTTGATCGACAACGTCTTCTAGAATGTCAGCTTTGCGCTGAAGGATGAGCGACATGTCTGCATAGCGTTCGCTCGACTGGAAGAGTGCCTCCAGTGCCTCCGCTGCATTCAAACTGGTCGGCTCAATCTCAAGTACTTTGCGGTAAAGTTCAATCGCCCGTTCAACGTCCCCAACCTCTCCCTCGTAAACGCGGGCGGCGAAGGTGTAGAGCTGACCGGCAAGCTCGGGTTCGGTCTGTGACCCTGCAAGCCGTTCAAACACAACGGCTAGGTCCTTAAAGCGCCCGGTTGTACGGGCCAATCGGTCGAGCGCTTCTTGAGTACCCGCATGTGAAGGATCACACCCAAGTGCACGAGCGTAGGTATCGAACGCCCCGCTCACATCATTGCCAGCGTCCTCCTGGAGCGTTGCGATCTGGTGCAGGAGCTCCACCTTGCGCGACACGTCCTCGGTCCTGTCGACCTGAATTGCGTGTACCCGAATGAGCTTCTGAAAGTCCCCCTGGCTACGATAGAGCGGCTCCAAAATCTCAGCGATCAGCAGTGCATGCCCATCTGTATTTCCGAGCCTCTCAAGGGCTTCAAGAGCTTGTCGATTCACCGCGTCACGATCAAGAACCTGGCGATAGCCCTCGATCGCAGCCTCAACCTCACCCATCTTGGCCTCACGCAGCGCGGCGAGACGCAACATAAGCGAGAGCTGCCCGCTCTCCGTGTCCGCAAGACTCAGTTGCGTTTCCAGATTCTCTGCTAGCTCTACCCAGGATTCCCGTCGCGTAAATAGACCATCCAACGCAGTGAGCGCTACTTGGCTCGTGGGGTCCAGGGACAAGACCTCACGGTAGGCAAGAATCGCCTCCTTCGGCTTACCCAGTTTCTCCTCATACACCTGGGCCATCTGAGCGTAGAGCGCTTCCCGCTCTGAACCATCTGCAAGCTCGATCCGGCGCCGGAAGACCCCAATCAAGTCGTCCCAATGTTCCGTCCCCCGGTAGAGAGCGTCCATTGCCTGCAAAGCCTCGGCATCACCTGGATCGATGCTGAAGACTTTTTCGTAGCTCGCTGCTGCGGCATCAACCCGACCTAAGCGTTGCTGGATAGCTGCGAGCCGAATCCAATACTCGCGCGCGAGGTCTGGATCCGACAACTCTGCCGCGATAGATGTGTAAATCTGAATGAGCTGATCGTACGCGTTGGCCTGGTCAGCCAGTTGCTCCAACTCAAGGCGCGACTCGGCCAAGGACGGATCTTCCTTAAGAGCCCGAGCTTGAGCCTGAAGCGCGCGTTCAACGTTTCCAAGCTGACCCGCAGCCGTAGCGCTAATCTTGCGCAGCAACTGGACACGACGTGGCAATTCATCTGTCGTCTCCGACAAAATCTCAAGCGCGCTGATCAGCTTCTCCCAAGCTTCCTGGGCTTCGTAGATGTTCTCCAGGATGCTAGCTGCCTCCGCGCGCAGCACCTTGTGCACCAGCAGCCCCTCCAGCGCGAGCCGGGCACCTTCATGATCTGGATTCAGAAACAGGATCTCACGGTAGTTTTCCAGAGCACCGGCGTCATCCTTCAAATGAGTGCCCAACGTCCGAGCCAACCGGAACTTGAGATCAACAAGTTCTTCTGCACTCGAATCAAGCTCAATTCTGCGCCGCAACACATCGGCGTAGGCATCCCACTGCTCAGTTAACTGGTAAAGGCGATCAAGTGCCCCAAGTGCCGTCGTATCGGTGGGGTCATCCTCGAGTACGCTCTGGTAGGTTTCGATCGCTGGAGCGGTAGCTTGCAGCTCACGCTCATGCAGCTCGGCTATCTCAAATAGGATCCGCTTGCGTGCATCCGGCTCATCAACCAAGCGTTGCTTCTGCGTGTAGACGTCCAAAAGCTCACTCCAACGCCGAGTCTGGCGATACAGCTGTTCGAGAGCGCTCAAGGCACTTTCATTGGTCGGCTCCGCGTCGTAGACCGCACGATATTGCACGAGGGCGTCCTCGACGCGCTGAACTTCTTCGACCAATACACGACCTAGGCGGAGCCTGAGCGCGGACGCAGCGTCCACATCCCCATGCCCCTCGGCCCCCTCTACGGCTGACTCGTAGGCCTTAATGACACCATCCCAACGTGAGGTGGCCTTGGCGATTCGCTCTAGATCGGCTTGGCTTTGGTCATCTGTTTGAGCGATCTCAAACGCGGCAAGATAACGTTCAAAGGCTTTGTCTTTGTCGTTAATCCGCGATTCATACAAGACCGCAACTTCACGCAACAGTGTAAGCCGATCCTCCAGGTCGCTCACGTGCTCCAACCGGACCTCAATCGCGCTCGCAAGGCCCTTAGGATTATTCGCACTCACGTAGAGGGGAACTAGCCGTTCGGCCGCCTCCAGGTTGTTCGGCTCGAGGCTGAGCACCTTCTCGTAGGCGCGGGCAGCACGATCCGGCTTCCCCTTTTGGGTCATCCAGAGTTCCGCCACCTTCATCAGCATGCCGATCCTCTGCTCCGACGTCTCAGCGCGACTTTCATTCGTCTCAAGCACGCGAATGAATTCGTCCCACTTGCCACTTTCAGAGTAGAACACCTCAAGATCATCCCAGCGCCCTAACGTGACGTAGCGCTTCTTCAGCTGCTCCTGGGCCTTGCGATCGTCGGGCTGAAGTATCAAGAGAGTCCGATAGGCTTCAACGGCGCGCACGTCGTCCTTCAAGCGGTCGCCAGTAACCTGCCCCAGCTTATTGAGGATTTCGACCTTCTCGGCTGTGTCGTCGGTTAACTCAGCCAAACGCTCCAAAACGTCTGCTATCTTCTCGTAGTCCCGAGCACGCTCGTAAAGCTGAGCCAACGCCTCCAATGCCTGAACATCGTCGGGGTTGTTATCCAAAACGATCGCCCAAAGGCTAATGCACACTTCGGGCTTTTTGACACGCTCGGTGGCAAGCAGCGCCACTTCCTTGTAGGCCGCAGCGCGATCATGACCACTAGTTAACTGTTCCGCCTCGCTCTGTCTCAGCGCAATCAGCTTCTCCCAATCACGCCGTTTTTCATACATCTCGCGCAGGTAACTGCTCGCCGCGACGTTGTGCGGCTCAAGCTCAAAAACCTTCTCGTACGCCTTCACCGCTTCGGCCTGATTGACGAATTTGTTTACGTAGAGATCTGCGGCCTTCGTGTAGAGCTCCACCTTTTCAGTTGGATCAGCTACCGCGTCCGCGAGCGCAACAAGCGTTTTTACGTACTCGTTGTAGCGTTTAGCTTCTTCTTGCGCGGTTAACTGTGATCGCAACTTGCTGATCTGTGCTTCGCTCTGTTCCGAGGAAGGCGCTGGACTGTTTGTCTCTTGTACTGCCACGGGCGACCCAGAACTTTCCGATGTTTCTGTCACAGCCTTGGTAATCATTGGTTTCTCTTGGCGAGCTTCGTTGATCACCGCTCGGGCAATCTCTTCAGCGTCCGCAGGCTGAGGTGTCGGCGCTACCTCGACCACTCGCGTTGCACTCGCTTTTCCCGCCTCGAGTTTTTCGCCGATTTGGGCCTCAAAAGCCAACAGCGCAGGATGAGTGACGTCCAGCATGGCTAGGCGCTCAAAAAAGCCCCTAGCTTTGATCAGATCGCCGACCTGCCGCCAGGCAAGCGTTCCACCTTCTGCGAGCAAGTAGGTAATCTTCCGGCCTTCCGTCGAACGATCACCCAACTCATCCGCCAGACGAATGACCCGTTGCCAGTCCCCTCCACGAGCGCCGTAGCTTTCCTTCAGATACGCAAACGCAGCTTCCTGACTCGGGTCAAGACGCAGTGCTTCTTCAAACAATTCCGAGCTCACCTCTGCGTTCTGGTGCCGAAGTGCCCAGCGGCTTGCAAAGCGGAACGTTGCCTCTGCTCTGAGTGCCTTATCTGTTATCGTTTCTAAGATTTCACGTTGAGCCTTCAGGATACTTTCGGTGCGACCTGTATCGACCAAGAATCCCTCGTACAAAGTGCCTGCAACCACGCTAGCCGGATCGGCCGCGTAGGCTTGCGCCAACATTCCCTCGCGCTCATCGGGCGCGAAACGCTGAGCTATCCGTGCTGCCCGAAGGAAGCTAGTTGCGCGCTTCGTCGCACTTCCTTCGCCATGCGCCGAACGGAGCAACGACGCAATGCGCTCCTGCCACTGGTCCGAGGCGAGCTGCACATCCTCCAGAAGGGCGCGAATTTCTCCAGCAGCAGCGCCGGCGTTTTGCAGGCCCTTGGCGTAGGCCTCCGCGGCGCGCTCATAGCTCCCTTCGCCGGAAAGCACGTCCCCAAGCTCACGGTATACCTCGCCAGTGCCTTTACCTTCCGGGGCACTCTTCAGCTGGAGCTCCAGAAGCTTCTGGACCATATTGAGCTTGCCGAGTTCCCAATAAATATTCCGTGCGGCAGCCAGCGCCTCGACCAGCGCAGGATTCAACTTAAAAGCGTCCTGGAAGTGCTTGAGAGCGCGTACACCGTGCAGAAACCGCGCGTGCAGGACATGCCCAAGCCTCAGATGAAGCGCCGCCTGGTCCTCAGCTCGGCTCGTAGCCGCCAGGGCAGCTTCCAGTGCGTCAACCAGACCCTGCCAGTCGTTGTGAGATTCAAGATCGTTCAGTCGCTGCTCTAGGTTCATGCTCCCTCAAGCGCTCAAAAGAGCACACCGAGTCGCACAATCGCGCTCGGGAAAAACTTGGAAAAGATACGAGTAGCCGCTCGCAACTTGGAGCGGCGATCAATGCTCAAAAACCAACCATCAACTGGCTGTGGCCTAAGCCTCAAGTTTCAGCTCCCCAACTTCTGAATAATAGCGTTGGCTGATTCACATTGCTCTTTGAATTTCTCAGCATTCGCGCCACGACAAGCGCGCTTGGTGAAAGAATTGAGGAGCCGAGCGGCTTTCTCCTTCTGGGGGGGATTTTTCACTGCGTAGCTGCTCCCAAGATTGAAGGCGATTTCAGGATGATTATCTCCATCAATCTGCTGCGCCTTTTCTAGGGCTTCCACCTGAGCTGTCGTGTCACGATCAAGCTGTGCAACCGTCGCCAGTAGGGTGAACATGCTGTAAAGGTTGGCCTTGCTCTTCTCGGTGAGCGGCACAAGCTTGGTTCCCTGGAGCAGCACCTCCTTGGCCTCCGTGTGAAGGCGATGGGTGATATAGAGCTCAGCAAGTGGCGGGTAGAAATACGCTTCTGCTGAATTATGCTCGATAGCCTTCGAATAGCTGGCAAGCGCCTCCTGTTCATCGTTTGTCCAGAGATGTGCCTCCGCGAGAAAGAAGTAGCACTCGGCAATATTCGGGTCTTTCTCGATGCACTTCTTGAGAGGTTCCTTAGCCGCCTCATACGAATCAGGGCTTCCAGACTCGGCCTCTTTGATGAGCGCGTATCCCCGGCGGAACCAGTACTTGGCGTAGTTGGGTGCAATCTGCGCAGCACTAGCTAGCGTAGATGCCATCTTATCCCAGCTCTCCTTCTTCTCGTACGCCACCGCCAGTTTCCACTTGATGTGATGGTTTTGCGGATCAAGCTGAATTGCCTGCTCGTACTTCTGAATCGCACCCTCGACGTTGACCTTGACTGCTTGGTCACCCTCGTTAGAGAGATCAATGGCTTCGATGCGATCACGACTGCAGCCCGTCAAAAGGACGCAGAGGCCGATCACAGATGCCATTTTCCTGCCATGTCGCCACAGATTCATTGCAAGGTTCCTCTCTTCGCGATTCAGACTTGGGTCCAACGGTCGGACGGGGGTTGAGACTTCCCTGAAGGAACTGATCCAACAACATGCTTCGCAACTTGCGAGGCGCGTACTGAACCTGGATCCGATCAGGCGCACCAGCATAGGCGCGACGTTGCCACGAAGTAAAGTCGCAATGAGGAAGCGTTTGCGTCGCAAAACTGGGCTCGATTTTGCCAACCATTCAATGCGTCAAACGCGCACATCGACACGCCTCAGAACTGACGATGCCGATCCATCCGAAAGAAAACTGACACAAACGAACGACGGCCAGTTCACACTGGCCGTCATTTGTGTAGGTGCTGAACCCACTCTGTTGAGAAGCACTCAGCCTGGGCTGAACATGATCGGATAGACCACTGTCACGATCCCACCTTCAGGCTGAGGGAAGCTCAAACCGTAGTACGCCGAGACAATACAGCTAATTACCTGGCTGTCCGGCAGATCCGAGCCACCGTTTGCCACGTTCGATACCGCACCGTCTCGGCCAATAACGAAACGAACGGATACGCGGCCTTCAAGGTTGGGATTTCGAACCAAGCCCTGCTCGAAACACATGCGGAAGCGACCAAAATTTTGGCGCACGATACGCTGAATAACTTCCGGCGGGAGCCGCCCACTTACTGTTGTTGCACCCATGCGCATTTTGGGCGCAGCCGTCTTATGGGAACCCCCCAAACGCCCATGACCTGACCCAAAGCCCTGACCACTTCCGATTCCGGCACCGTGGCCGAGTGTCCCAATGTTACCCAGGCCAATTCCTTCGCCACGGCCGCCCCCACCTTCCCCAATGCCCGATAGACCGAGGCCCCCGGCTCCGAAAGCATCGCCAATTTCATCTCCCCACATATTGCCGCGGGCACTCATATCATCCATACCGAGGGACGTTTCCCGGCCCCACGGCGCAGTTGGGGCGTTGGGATCTCCGGCCGCTCCCGTGTTCAGGAGCCCGATCATTCCGAATTCGGTTGCCTCTCGCAACGCAGCCTGGCGAGCCAAATGTGGATCCGGATTATCCTTGGGGCCCTGCACCGCGTAGCGCTTATTTACGGCCTTGGTAGTTGGGTTACCCATTGAACCCTCTTCGCCCTTCGCGCGGGTACCCGTCCCACCTTCCTTGTTGTCGGCGCTTTCCTCAACAACTTCGGCTTCCTTCTCCTGTTGCTCACGCTCCGCCGCGCTGTCGAGATACTGCTGCATGAGATAAAGCCGATCGCGGTCAATATCTTCATCGTCCGTTAACCCAAACGGCGGAACGAAAAATGCCATGGCGGTGACGAAACCCGCCACGGATAGGAATGAAAGGCCAAAGAAGAGGGCCATGGTCCAATCCCACACGGCGCCAATACCGTGCCTTAGTGGCTTACCTGCATTGACCGCCCCAATCTGAAACACAAACCCACCGAGCTCCAACTTGGCCTTTGCCCCGCCGGGAAACGCCAACTGATGGCCCCCGCTCACTTCGGCGCTTGGCTGCGAACGAGCCCGAGCTTCGTCTAATGTCATGCGTGGCTGCCCAGGGATCTCTACGTAGCCCTTGGCACTCGGAGGGATCACCAGGCTGAGCGAAGTCCGGTCCCCCACGACTAACGGAAGTCGCGTGGTGCCGATCTGTTCGCTCGGGATAAAGAAATCACAAGCGAAGTTCTTGCCTTGCTCCTCTCCCACATAATAGCTGCGGGGAGGAACTAAGTGCGCCACCTGAAGGACGTTCGTCCCCCACATGATCATCACTTCAACAGCCTGGACGTGGGCTAACTCAACTTCATCGGGGTTCACATCCGGTCCGCTCTTAAGGAGCGTGTACGTATACGTTCCTGGCGGAGCATCATCGGGCACAACAGAGCCGGCGTACGGGCTGGAGCCAAACGCTGACGGCGCGGCATGAAAAGGATTTGAAACTGAAGCAAAAGGACTGCTAGCCGCAGCCGAGGCAAAAGGATTTGAGGCCGAGGCTCCAACTGCACCGAAGGGATTGGCGTTAGGGGCGCTAGGAGCTGGGGCAAACGGGTTAGCTGCCGGGGCAGCAGCTTCAGCGCTTTCCAAGACAATCAGAGTTGACCCGACCTGTATTTGATCCCCTACATGGAGCTTGCACTTATTAACTCGGGCCCCATTGACCATCGTCCCAGGCTCATTCCCGAGGTCGATGAGGGTGATATCTTCCGGGCCAGCCACCTCGATTACCGCGTGCATTCGAGACGCCTGTGGATCATCCACGCGAATGTGACTCTTTGGATCATTGCCGACTTTGACAATGTCCTGCGTGACCGTTTCGCGGTGGATCAGCGCTTCACCTTGGTAAAGCGCGAACGTCATGATTGCTTTTGCCATTACTTCCGTGTCCTATCGATTACAGCGGTACAACTCTGGGTGCGTTGGGACTTAGATGTTCTCGACTGACTTCAACATTTCAGGCACAAATGAAGTGCGCGGACGAATCAAGGTGGTGCGCGCAGCCTTTGGCCTCACTCGAATAGTCGCGTCATTGGGACCGAATCCGCCCGCATTCAGCGGATCGTCCTCGAATGAGTACCCGTAACCATCGCCACCCTCAGCTCCAGGGGCAGCAGCTTCCTGCGCCGACGCGCGAGGTGCCAACAGTACCAACGCCATCCCCAAGACTCCGCTCAACCCTGCAGTTTTCAACATCCACGCCATCTCGATCTGCCTCCTGCGATTACAGTGTAGTTGTACTTACTCGATCTTTTACTGCCACACAACTTCAACCTGCGTTAAGCCAGAAAATTTTCTGGGGCCAATCAACTATGGATTGAGACACCAACCTCCAAGCGAGGTTCCTAACCAAATTGGTTGAACCAAACCCGTTACGGCTTCGGCTTCGGGGCTGCCTTTGGCGCAGCTTCCGGCTTGGCATCCGGGGCGACAGCTCCCTTTTCGCCCGGTTTTGCTGCCTCGGGGAGATTCGCGTCCTGTGCGCCTGCAGGCGGGGGGGGCGGCGCGTTCTTCTTTTGCTCCTTCTCCGCCTTCTCAATCTCCGCTTGCTGACGGGCGGCATCTTCACCATCTTTGATGAACTTCAGCGTATCCTCGATATCCTGCGTGCGCTCTTTTGAGCGCTTGACTGCGCCACTGAATGCAGGCTCCTCACCCGCTTTTGCAACAAACTCGCGATACTGCTGTGAAGCCTTTTGCAACATCTTCATCGTCGTTGCTTGGTCAGCACGCTTCGTACGATACTCTTGAGTCAGGATGGCTTCGTTGTAGTACGTCTCCGGGCGATCGGCACCCAGCTTCTTCGCTTGATCCAGCGCGCTCTGGGCCTCGCTCACAGCTTTATCGTAGTTTGAGTCATTGATGCCGCCGCGAATGGCCAGCGCGAGCCCGAGGTACGCTTCATACTCCTTCGGGCGCAATTTCAATGCCTGGCGGTAAGCTTGCTCGGCTTCCGAAAACCCCCGGAAGGATAGATTAACAGCCGCATAGTTCATGTGCGCTTCAAAAAATCCTGGATCCAAATCTCTGGCGCGTTTGAACGCTTTGACTGCACCGTTGAAGTTCTTGAGCTCAACTAGGATAAGCCCGCTGGTATTGTGAATTGGCGCATAGTTAGGATTTTTGCTCTGCGCTTGTGCCGCGACCAGGGCAGCCAAATCGAGCTGCTGCTCATTGACGCTAACCCGGGAGGCGCCAGACATGACCATCCCCCGCCGCCCGCGCGTGCCGCTTGAAGACTGTTTGCTCTTGACGCCTGCCTTGGCCTTGGCTTGCTCCAAGTAATAAAGCGCCAACTGATTGAATGCCGGCATGTAGCCGTCATCGATAGCCAGCGCACGCTGAAGATTCTTTTGTGCTCGCTCAAGATCATCCTTGCCGTCAGCATCCGGGCGGTCCGAGTCGCGCTGCATCTGGAGAGCCGCTAGACTGACGAGGCCCTCCACATTCTGAAACTTGGCGTCGCGAATAATCTGATCGAGCTCACTGATGGCCTGCTCCGTGTCACCAGACTCTTGATAGTGATAGAGAGCCAGCTGGGCCCGCGCTCGATGGAAAGCCGAATCGGCCTTTAGAGCTGATTCGAACGCCCCGCGCGCCTTTTCAGCCTGGCCGCAGCGCTGGTAGGCGAGACCCGCGTTGTAGAGTGCCTCTGGCAAATCCTTGCCGGTAGCGCTCTTCTGCTCAGAAGTGGCCTCGTCGAAACTTGAAGCCACCTTCTCGCAACTGGCTGAATCCCAGTTCCCGCTCTTGTCTGCGGCCAAGAACGCTGTCAAAGCGCCACCGAAATTCTCGGCGGCAGCTTTACTGACCATGACACCTTGGCGGTCCTTTTTGCCACTTCGATCTTCAGGCGAAAGGAGCCGCCCGCTTTGAGCGGCACCCCCACAACCCACCAGGAATACCGTGACCAAACAGGCTGAAACTAAAGAATTCTTGCGCATGTCATTCTCTCCACTTTCGCGTACAGCTATTCAGCCTTAGTTTTTGCTGCGGCCGCTGCGTCTTTCTTCGGCTGGGCTTCCGGAGCTGGGGCATCAATCATGGGCTCGCCTCCGATGCGAAGTGGACGCCCCTGCTCGCGGAGCGCGCTATTCACGCGATCGGGAGCACCTCTGAACTCATCAATAAGGTGGTACTCAGACTTGTAGTTTTGAGCGAGCCACTCCTCGCAGGCGCGGGAGAATTCGTCGAAGTATTGGTACTTCACTGAGTAGCCCAGGCAAACCTCGTAGGCACCTCGAGCCTGTTTCTTCTGCGGCTCCGAGGCATCGTCCAAGGCACCGTAATAGGACGTGCGGAGTTCGAAGTCCTTCTTGATGAAGTCAGGAATCGGTGCCGCTCGGAATTCCTTCACGAACTGACCCCACATCTCACCGACCCGTGAACCAGCAGAGATCACCCAGCGCGGCGGTGGGACCGGTTGGAGATCGATGACCTCCTTGTAGCTTCCGCTCGCCTCCTCAATCAGAGGCCGCTTCTTCTTGATCCAGTCAGCAACGTTAACCTGAATGTGCTTCACCACAGCTTCCTTGGTGCCCGGACCCTTGTAGATGGGGAACTCGATAGAATCGACCTTCGCTTTCCTCTTCTCAGCAAAGTAAAAGAGCGCCTCACCCACCGCATCGAGTGCTCGACCAATGCGTCGCTCCTGCGCTCCCGGAGCTTCTCCTGGGATCCCTCGAATTTCTGCGACCGACTTCGCTGGGTCTTTCCACAAGCCTACAACCGATTTGTACTCTTGATCGGCCGGGCCCCTCTTCATTTCGACGTAAGCGCGTCCGAGCAGTGCGTGAGACTGTGCCCGAACGTCCAACGTTGCACTCGTGTCGATCATCTTCATGGTTTGGAAAAGCTGCTTCCGAACGCCTTCCCAGTCCTTCTTTTCGCCATAATGGCTCGCTATGGCAAAGGCGATTTGAGCAGTCTCCGCGGCCTTTCTGCGACCAAAAAACTTGTTGAAGTTCTTGGCGCCTTCAATGGCCTCAACTTCCTGGCCAAGACCCAAACGTAGAACGATGGCGTCACTCAGAGCTTTGTCGGCAAATTCACCTTTGTACTTGGAGTTCTTCGCGTACTTCTCAAAGAAACTGGCGGCCCGATCGTAGACGGCAATTGCCTGGTAGTTTCCGCCGATTTCGTAAGTTGCCTTTTCAGCCAAGGCTGTCTGATGAAGCCCGTATTTGGGATCCAGCAGGATCATCCTTGCCTGAATCGACTTCAGGAGGAGACGCCCAGCCTGATACCCCTTCGCCATGTTGTAAAGGATCTCGTCTGCTTGTTCGCACTGTTTGGGCTTCTCGCCGGCACCGAGCGGTTTTTCACAATAAGTCTGCCAGAGGGACAGATACTGGTCGGCGCCCTTCTTGTAGTTATCGAGTGCCTCGCGCAGGTTATTCTTCTCGGACTGTGAATCTGCGAGCTCAATGGTCTTTTGAGCTGACAAACGCTGAACGTCGAACTTGATGCGGGTCAGAAGCTCGCACTGATCCTTGTTCTCGTCTGCCTTGTTTCCCTTACAGTAGAGATCCAAGAACACTAGGACGTCCCCAGCCATATCGTCGAAGCACGCAGGACGCGGCGGCTCAGCCTTCGAGCCCAGAACGTTCACCGACTCCAGGTAGAGCTGGGCTGCGAAGATGCCGACTTCTTTGTCGGCATAGTTAATCGCGACATCTCGGAAACCGAGAGCGGCTTCCTCCCAATGCTGGGCCTCAAAATACTGACGGGCGCGAGCATACTTGACCTCTACGTACTGCTCTTCAGCCTCCGCATTGCCCTTGGGCGGCTTGATGAAGCAGATATAGCGGCTGAATGCTTGCACCATGCCCTTCTGCATGGAGGTGAATTCCTTGGGTTTGAATTTTTCCCACTCACCCTTAGAGGCCTTTCGATCTTCGGCAGACGAGCCCTTTGGCCCGAGCCCCTTGCCTTTACGATCGGATGCTCCTTTGTACATCTGCTCGTACATCTTCTGGTAGCAGAGCACCGAAGCGTACGCGGCCTCTGCTGCGGCCTCACCCTTTGGGTCAGCCATTACAACCGCATCAAAAGCGGGCCCGCACTCTTCCCAGCGCTGTTGGAAATAGAGCAAATCCGCCATCGCGTAGCGGATCTTGTACATTGTCGGCCAGTCGCTAGCGGCAACCCGTGGAAACTTGAAGGTCGCGAAATCCTGTGCAGTAAACGTATCCGCAACGCGCTTGTACAGAGCGGCAGCGAGATCCATCGTCTTCTTGTCGCCCGTTCCTCGGACGCCTCCAGAGCCGACCGCTTCGAGATGCCAGCTCATAGCCGTCTCCGCGAGGAACTCCGCGGTGTGATTGGAGCACTCAAGCTTCGCGTCTGCCGGGTTGTTGGCCTTGATGAAATCGTTCCGAACGCGGATCTGCTGGTCCAGTTCTTTAACGACGCGGTCCTTATCACCCGAAAAAATAGCCTGAACTGCCAGTGTGATTTGACTCTGGTAGTAACAGTACTTAGGCCCCGGATCTCGACCCATCAGGTCCTGGTAAAGGACCACGCCTTCCTTGTAGTGACCCGTATCGATGTACGCAGTCCCCAGCTCGTTCATCATCTTGATGGATTCAGATTTCTCAGCACCGCTATCGCCGCTCAACGGCCGGAAGAAATTATAGGCCTTCTCTGGCGCACCACTCGACGCATAAACGGGTACAAGATCACGCCGAGCCGCCTTAGCGAGCTGCTTGGCATTCGGCAGCTCGGCGAATTTGTCACCATACTCAATGACTGCCTTGAATTCATTCAGGGCCTTGGCCAGCTCGCCGCTGTTCCAGTAGACGTAGCCCAGCTTGTAGCGCGAGTAGCCGTACACTTTGTTGCTGGGTGGGGGATACTTCGCCACCTCTTTATACGCTGACTCCGCAAGCGCCCATTTACTCGGATCGCCTTGAGATTCCTGGAAGAACAACTCGCCGAACGCTAAATAGGCGTTCGGGATGTAGCTGGACTTCGGAGCCTTTTGAACCAGCTCGTAATAGACCTTGCGCGCGTTCTTAAGGTCACCCGCCTGCTCATGCTCGTAGGCGAGGTAATACAGAACCTCGTCGAGCTTTGAGTAATCGGGGTACTCATCTTTCATCGTCGAGTAATATTTGATGGCGCTCTTGCGTGCAGCGACGACGATCTTCTTGGCACGAGACGCATCGGAGCGGTGCTTGCCCGCGTCCTGTTTTTTTGCCTTTGCGTCCTGGGCCTTGATATCCGAAGCAATCCGGTCGCGCTCTGCGGCACTCTCAAGCTCGACGTAGCCCTCGGCCAGGCGCCGGATGAGCTGCGGCCGATCCGGGCTCTTCTTGGGAGTCTGTTTGTACAGGCGCTCAAGGCCTTGGATTTCAGTGATCAGCAGTGCTCGGGCCCGTGCCTGAAGGCGCGTCTTCCTGGTATCGCGGTCTGCGAATTTCGCAAGCGCAGCAATGTCGCCTGGTTTTGCATCCGACCGCTTGTTGGCGTTACGGGGTGGAGGTGCGCTCTTAAAGGAGGCGTCCACCTTCTTCCTGGCCTCGAACTTCTCAGGCCCTCCAGGACACTCGTTGAGGGTCTTCATGGCGGCCTGAGAAACGCACGCGTTGCTCATAGGGGGAACTTCAACGGCCAGGCCATTGGCAGGCACCCCAAGGAGCAGGGCTAAAAATGCGACGATAGATGCAAAAGAGGCTTTCATTACTACTTATCTCCCACAGGCGGACTGAACCACCTGGCGGTAAAAACCGAGCTCATCACGCCAGTACTCGCCCCGGAACGGCCAAAGCATGTGCTCATCGTCAGGATTGACGACACCGAAGACCTTTGAATCTGCTGCACTCACCTGCCCCTTCTGGATTTTCTCATCCAGCAAGTTTCTTTGCGCAGCCGTGATATCGATGAGAATTTTCTCACCGTTGCGAAGATGCTCGTTGAGATCGGCTACGTAGCGCTGGTAGCGCTGCACGGCTAACTCACCCGCCTGTCGGACGGCCAGCTCGCGCGCCAACTTCAGGGCGTCCTCAACCTGTTGGCCGAGAGGAGCCAGGCGGAAATTGGGGGGTGAATCCTTGAAGCGCTTGATTTCGTTGTCGAGCACCTTCACGTAATCAATGTTACGGAGGAGCTGACGATCGCTGAGTGCGTTCTCGATGATCGGGCGAACAGTTGGGGATAGGTCTCCCTTCCCATCGCGCACGTCGAGCAAGAACTTGTAGAACGCTTCTTCCTGATTAGCGCCGCTGTAACGCTTCAACACCTTGTCCAGCTCATCGCGAACTGGCACATATTTTTTGTTGAAGCGAGCAACAACGATAGTTGCTGCGTCGTAGTTACAGTTACTGAAGTAAATGACGGACTTCAAAACGTCGGCCTCAGGATAAAAAGCGTTCGGGAAGTAAGGCGATTGAATCGTCTGAATGTTCCCGAGAGCACGCGGGTACTGACCGGCCATGAAGTATGCCCAGGACTGCTCAAAGAGTGCGTCCAGCCAATACTCACTCGACTCATCCACATCATTCCAGAACTTCACCGCGGCACTCAGCTTCTTCTCGTCAATCGTTGGCGCGTTCGTTTCTGGGTCCAACTTAACTGCAGCCGAGTAGTAGGTGCGTGCCATCGAAAGGTAGGCAAGGTCGCGCATGCGATCTTCGTCTTCGACGCCTTCCACACCTTCATCGAGCGCCTCAACGATCGCCTGAAAAGCCTTAACCGCTGGAACAGATTTTCGTGTCTGTACGAAACTGATGCCCGAAAAGAATTGAGCCTTCACGAAATACGGGCTCTTACGGTCCACTCGCTTAAAGAGGCTCAAGGCCTCTTCGTACTGGCGATTTCGATACTTGTAGCGCCCGAGCATGTAATTCAGCTGCCAAAACAGATCGCGCTGCGATGGATTCTTAAAGCGGCTGATCTCCTCGTCCGTGTACTTACCGACGCGTTCGACGATGTCCGCGGGCTCCGGCAGCTGGGTTGCCAGCTTTGCCAGCCAAAGCAGCGTCTCGCCGAACTTCTGGTGATTCGGATTGTCAGCGATCACACTGAAGATCGCGTAGCTTGCTTGGAAGAACTTGAGCCGATAGAGCGAGATTGCCAAGTAATACTCAGCTAACTGCTGATTACCCGCGTCATCTCCCGTCTCGCCAACCACGACCTTGTGGAGCGCGAGAGCTGCATCGCTCCATTTCTGCTGATCGAACAGGCGCTTAGCTGCAGCACCCGCTTCGGTCATCTGGCCGGCCTCAACTCTCTTGGGCGCTGCGGGAGCTTCCTTATCGACGGCCGCCTCCGCTCCGCCCGCATCCTCATCAAGGTCGATCACTTTTTGGCACCACGCATCCCTAGAGATGCTGACCCCTCCAAAACAGGTGGCGATCGCGACAATAAAAGCAGCAACACTGCGCTTACGAAACATGCTTCCTCTCTCTGTCAGCCCCGCGTGACTGTGTGGATGGCGGCCGCGGCTGAATCCGGAAAAACCTAGTAAGAATCAATACATACCACCGCGGTGAGGCGCATGTTAGATAGCGCCCAGTTTGTTTGTCAAGCACCACTCCCACCAACATTCTTGCCCACCTCAGCCCACATACAATCTAATATGTCATCAGGGAAATTTTGAACGAGCAATGCTGTTGCAAATTTCTATCGGATTGCAGGCGACATGGCCTCTCCAGACGGACCGAGGGAACACAAGCTCTCGCCAGCCGTGAGCTCGGCATCCGCTGCGCAGAGAACATGTACTTCACGAAGCTGCAAAACATACGCGTACAAGTGAGCTCAGGCTGAGCCCGCGGGGTTCAGCTTCGCTTTCGCGTTGACGCGTCTGTAGTGCCTCGGCTAGCTTGGCCACGCCATGGGCTTGAGCGTGCACGGGCGCGCGGGCATTCCACAAGAACTCTTCTGCGAACCTACGAGCGTGCAATGTCAGATTGGTTGAGCAAGTTATCGTTTGCCGCGGGCCTCGCCCTAGCTACTTTGATCAGCGGGTGTGACAGCGGCGTAGGGGATCCGTGCGTCCCCGAGGAAGAATTCCTGTCGGACTTCTCCGGGTTCTCGCTCGAGCAGACGAACGTGGAGAGCCGCTCGTTTCAGTGTGAAACACGTATTTGCCTGGTGAACCACTTCGCGGGGCGTGTGAGCTGTCCTTACGGCCAAACAGAAGCTGATCTCGGCCTTGCCGCGACCGATCCCAAGCGCTGCCGCATCCCTGGTAGCGCTGATCCGGTAGAAGTTGCGGTTGAGCCCCAGCGCACCAAGCGGCGTGCCGATGACACCGTGTACTGCTCCTGCCGTTGCAGTGGCCCTGACAAGAACGCCCGCTATTGCGATTGCCCCAGCGGCTACGGGTGCGTCAAGCTGATTGACGACTTGTCCCTACAAATCGGGCAGCTCGCGGGCTCGTACTGCATCAAGGATGGCACCGCCTACGACGGGAGTATCAAAAGTGACTCGCTCTACTCGGAAAAGTGCGACTCGAAGAACTCAACCTGCGGGAACGGACAGAACCCCCAATAATTCAGCGTCAGCGCCGCGGTGGGCTGGCGGAACAGCTAGTTGCGAACTTCCTCCGTGACGAAGGCCTTGACGTTGTCGCAATGAACCTCCGACTTGGGGCGTTCGAGCTCGACATCGTCGCGCGCGACGGCCCGTTGTTGATTGTGGTTGAAGTGCGGTCGCGGGGGCCAGGGTCGTGGACCAGCGCGTTCGGTAGCCTCGACGCGGCGAAACGGCGGCGTGTTCGAAAGGCAGGCCAGTGGTTGTGGGATCGTCGCTATCGGAACGATGCAAGCGTCGAACGAATGCGTTTTGATGCGGCGAGCGTGACGTTTACCCCAGAGGGTCCTCGTATCGAATATGTCCGCGCGGCATTCTAGTGTCAAACATCAAGGGCAGCTTGCATCTCGGTCCGCAAGGTCCGGAGCTGAGTTAGCTGCTGCGGGTCCACGTTATCTTCGAGGTGCTTCAAGGCCTCATCGAGCTTGCTTATCTCGACCTCCTGACGCTCCCTCAGGCTACGCACCATCGTGTCGAACGCTTCAAAAAACGACACTAGCTCATCACCCTTGCGCAAGGGTTGAGGAATTCGCAAGCGCCCGGCCCCGACGTCTGCCAATTGGCGCTTCATCTTGTGGATCGGACCGGCCACTTTGTGCGTCACGTAGATCCCCATCGCGGCGATCACCACCACCAACACCAAGCAAATGAACGGCAGAACGAGCAGCATCTGCCCCCGCCGCGCGCGTACCAATGCAGCCTGAACCTTAAGCGTGCGAGCTTGTTCCTCGAGATCGTGTTGCTGCTTGGATAGCGGCGCGTCCTGGCTCATTGAGTCGGCCTGGAACGCGTTGAGAAGCTCGGGGTCGTCAGCGTAGGCTGGATCCTTCTGGATGTTCATCTTGACCACGGCGCTCACTTTTTGACTCTCGGTAAGTACCGTTTGGCCGAGGCTCACCGCCTTCTCTCCGCTTGCAACGGCTTGCTCCGTTTGGAGGGCCAAGGCTGAGCCCGTGCGCCACAAACCGAGACCAAGCACGCCGCCGATCACCACTGCGACCGCCACCATGTAGGCTGTGTACTTGAGCTGCAGGCGACTATCGAGCAGGTAGTTTCGAAGCCTGCGCTGGTGACGCCCCGGTGGCATAGACTGTAAGTTCATCGCGTTTTTCATTTTAGAATTGCTCCGCGTTGAGCGAAAACTTTTTCAAAGCTCGCTCTGCCACCATCTTCAGAAGACTATTCTCCGTGTCCTTGTCCCCCGGAGACACACCTTGGGCCGTGAGATCAACAGAAAAGCTGCCAAGCAGAGACTGAGCGGGATAGGAAAATACTGCCAATTCCATTTTCACTTTCAGATCTCCTCCGCGGTACTTCGGCTCAAACACCCTGGGCGCCAGATAAAATCCTTTGAGGCGCTTGTACTTGCGCAACACTCCCTTGGCTTTGTCGCTCGGCTCGTCGTCGGGGGCGATCACCAGCGTCGGGAGGTCCTTCGCCGCTTGGCGCATAGACCTGCGCAAGATAGCGTCCACGCTGGCCGCATCCCCTGTCGCGACTGAGGCTTTGCTGATGGCGACGTAATACTTCGTGGTGGGCGTGATGGCGGGACCCACATCAAGGTTCGCAAGGGCGCGCCGCAGGCTTGAACGCACTTTTGGGTCGGCTTCCTTTGCCAGGCTGCTCTTCAAACAAGTGCTCCCACCCTGCTTGAGCTTACCGAGTGCGGCAGCTGCAGCTGCTCGAACGGTAGCACTTGCATCGGAGGCTACGGCCAAACAAAGGGGGCTCACCGCAGCGGCGCTCTTAGCTGCGCCGAGGGCGAGGGCAGCCTGGGTGCGGACGCGAAAATCCTTTTCCTCGGCCAAGCGACGCGCCAAGCGCCCGACGGTTTCGACGGCTACGGCATGGGTTGAGAGAAGGGCGAGGACGACGAGGAGACAACCACTGAGCGAGCGACGAAACCCTTCTGGCATTCCCTTAAGTCTACCACGTCTTTCCGGGCGATGGGGCTCGACATCGTGGCGGGCCTATCGGCACACTTGGACTCCGTGTCTTTCCTGAAGATTCGTTCTAGCCCGGTAAGATGCCTGAAATTCGCCGCAATTGCGGCCTTTCTTTCGATTTCCGAGCTAGCTACAGCAGGGCCTAAGGTGCGTGTTCGCGGCACAGCACAGGTGCGGGCCTTGGTTGAGGCGCTAGCAGACAGGCTTGAGGCCCGAGGCACTGTTCTGGACGACGCCGGCCAACCCGTGCCCAATGCGAGCGTCGCGCTGCGCGTAGTGGACGGCCAAGCTGCACGGCGGTTTCGCGCCTGGGATGCCTGTGACGCCCGCGCAAGGACTGTGCGCGAGGAAGGGCCCGAGCGAGAGGAGCTGGTTGTTTTGGCAGGCGTCGATGGACAGTTCTGTGCAGCCTTCGATTCGAAGCTCGAGGGCAGTATCGAGTTTCGGGCCTTGGGCTCAGATTGGCTCCTCGGCAGCGCGCAAACGGTCTCCATTGATCGCACGCGGCGCTCGTTACAAATGAATCTGGATTCATTTTCAGACACACTTCTTCTTGATCGCAGGAGCCACCTCTTGCACGTCGACGCGAATGTCTTGCCAGCCTACCAGTCCGATGACACCGTCCACGAGATCAAGCTGCGCCTGGAGCTCCAAGAAGGCGGTGTGACACGCACGCTTTCCGACATCAAAACGCGACCCAACGAGCGGACAGAAATCGAAGTTCGTTCCGCAGACCTCGGCGCTCCAGGCGAAAAGGAACTGGTCATTTCCTTTGCCGGCTCCTCTTGGCTTACGCCGGGCCAGGCAACACGCCGCATTCAGGTGGTGTCACCGGTGTCTCTGAATGTCTCCCCGACTGCCCATGCGACTGCAGGTCAACCCTTTCGACAGAGAGTGCAGGTAACGTCGAGGAACGGAGCGGTCATGAGCGGCTCTGTGGAGCTGCAGGTCGAAGGGAGTGTTGTGGGGATTTTCCCGGTCGCTCACGGCCAGGCCACGCCCAGCGCGCTGCTCCGAGCTAGAGCTGAAGGACCTTCGCGCCTGCAGTATGCCTTCATTCCCGCGACTCCTTACCTCGTGCCCGACCATCCGGTGAAACAGTCCGTCACCGTGGACGCAGAGCCAGGGCCTTCCTCCTTGCTATGGATCTTCGGAGTGGTGATCGCCGCAGCCTGGATCCTTACCGCTTGGTGGCGCCCGAGGGGATCCACTCACAAGTTATCATCAATGCAGACGGCAGCTGGGCAAGTACCCGGACCGGGGCTTGAGCTTGTCCGCCCACTTTTGCCCCAAGAGGGCTGGACCGGACGGGTCCTTGACGCCCACACGGGCCAAGCCTTGCAAAACGTTTCTATCACGCTGAGTGCGCCTTCATTCGCGGGAACGGGCGTGCTTGAAACGACAATCACCGATGCCGAAGGTGCTTTTCACTTGGCACCCGTCCCAAGTTCCACTGGAGGAGTTGCGATCGCACTGCATGCGCCTCTTCATCTGCCATTCGCCCAGCAGCTCCCAACGAACGGCGAACTCATCGTGCGCATGGTGTCGCGGAGGCGAGCCCTCCTCGACGGGCTCATCCTCTGGGCGCAGCGCAGGGGGCGTCCATGGAATCGGCCTGGGGACCCAACCCCCGGCTACGTGGCCCGAATTGCAGACCGCCATCTTGCTCCGGAAGTGACAGCTTGGGCTGAGTCGGTCGAGGCAGCTGCGTTCGGCGCCGACCCTGTTGACGAACCAACCGAACGTGCGGTCCAAACTCGTGAGCCTCGTTCGTAACTCGGGCCCGGGGAGGTTCAACGACGAATATCGGAAGCCGTAGCGTCGAGCCGTTGACTGTTGAAACGGTGCGCCCCTATAGTCCCGCCGCTCGCACCGAGATATCCGCGATGGAAGCAGTCTACGTCGTCCTCGTGCTTAGCCTTTTGCTGGGCCTCTATCTACTGTTTGGTCGTGGTACGAAGTCGGATACTGATAGTTCGGCTGCCGTGGACGCAAAACCGCGTTCGCCAAGCCGCGTCGCCGAGGACCCAACGGGCGAAGCGCCGCCGGTTTCAGGGCCCCTATCCAAGCGGAAGACCCCGCCCCAACGCGTCATTGCGCCAGCTCTCCCCACGCCATCCACGCCATCCGCGCCGGCAGACGCAGCGCGTCCCCGGAACTCTCTCGCCCCTGTCCGCGACGTGGAGGGAATGCGACGCGGGTTAGCGCGCTCCCGGGGCGACGAGGGATTCTTTGGTCGCTTGCGTGCACTCTTTGTTGGCAAGGGGGAAATCGGTGGCGACATCGCCGCTCAGATTGAGGAAGTGCTGTTAACCTCTGACGTGGGTGTGGACACTACGCGCGCGATTCTCGATCGCGTGCGCGAAGCGTTGAGTCATGCGGAGCTTTCAGATTCAGTGCGGGTCTGGGATACGCTTAGGAGCGAGGCGCGACGAATTCTTGAAGTCAACGGTGATTTTGGCTCATTCAAGCTCGTGGGAGCGCCCACCGTCGTGTTATTGGTGGGTGTGAATGGCGCTGGCAAGACGACCACGATCGGAAAGTTGGCTGCCAAGCTTAAGGCGCAAGGTCACCGCTGTGTGCTCGCTGCCGGTGACACATTTCGGGCGGCCGCTGTTCAGCAGCTGGGTGTTTGGGGAGAACGAACGGGCTCAGAAGTAGTCCGCGGTAAGGACGGTGCCGACCCAAGCAGTGTTATTTTCGAAGCCATCAAGAAGGGGCAGGCAGAAGGGGCAGATGTCGTGCTTGCTGATACTGCAGGGCGACTTCACACCAAGACGAATCTTATGGTTGAGATGCAAAAGATCGTTAAGAGCGCAGCGAAGGCCCTTGATGGTGCACCGCATGAGGTCCTCTTGGTGATCGACGCAACGAACGGACAGAATGCGCTTGCCCAAGCGCGCGAGTTCAAGGAAGCGCTGCCGCTCACCGGGATCGTGCTCACCAAGCTCGACGGGACCGCCAAAGGTGGCGTCATTTTAGGCATCTGCGATGCACTGAAACTTCCCGTTCGGTTTGTTGGGCTTGGCGAACGCCCTGACGACCTGTATGAGTTCTCGCCAGAAGATTTTGTCGAAGCGTTACTTGGCAAGGACGCTTCGGTTGATGCCGCCTGACATCCACCGCCAGAGGGCGAGAACCAGCACAGCAATGAGATTCGCATCAAAGTTTCGAACCATTCTGTCTGCTGTCCACGCATCAATCTTCGTGGATATTGGGGACTCTCGACCGCCTTCGCGCGCTCAGGAGCTGTGCCTCGTACTTTGGCGGTTGATCGTTGGAAATCCTCAGTGCTATAGTCCCCACCGGCAGCTGGCCATGCAGTTTTATTCAATAATTTCGAGTGGTTATCTAACTTCAAGCCGGCGCGGTTGTTCTTGCGGTTGATTACGGAAGGGAAAGCGGGAGTCGCATCGATGCAGAAGACATACATCGGGCTCCTCGGGGCAGCACTGTTATGCGCACTTCCGACGACGAGTTGGGCGCAAGACAAGGCCGCCACCGGGAAAACTAACGAGGCAACAGCAGCGGCTCCAAGCGAAGGCGGTGCGGAAGAACCAGCAGAAGGAGCGACACCGGATGACGGGGGCGACAGCCTGGCTGACATCTGCAAAATCGATCCCGAGGCATGCCCGAAGCTTGACTTCGATAAGGAAGCCAAACGGCCCCTTGTTGAAGAGGTATATGCGGTGCAGCAGCGCTTCGTAGTGAAGAAAGGGCGCTTCGAGATCAACCCTTATTGGGGTGTGACGCTCAACGACCAGTTCGTCAGCCATCCAGGCCCCGGCCTTGGCTTGAACTACTACGTGAGTGAGGCACTCGCCGTTGGTTTGAATGGCAATTACTACGAGCCCCTGAACATCGACAGCAAGTTCAACTCCCAGGTACGCCGTGCTGCTCGCGTTGCTGTGCCCCTCACAGAGTACCAGTGGAGCGGAGCCCTGAATTTCAGCTACGTGCCAGCTCAGGGCAAATATGCCGGTTTTCAGAATTTTATTTTCCACTACGACGCCTATGTCGTCGGTGGCGTTGGCGCCATCAGTACCCGGCCAATTCCGATCATTGACCCAGATAATCGCAACTTCAAGTACAGCACCAAGCTAGCCTTCAATGCCGGCATTGGACTCAGAATCTATCTAAGCCGTTGGTTCGCGGCGGTGCTCGAAGTTCGAGACTACACCTTCAATGATCAGCTTGAGAATCTCCAGTCATCCAAGACTCCGGGCCCTGGGCCTGGCAGCGCGCAAGACCCAGCAACCTGGCTGGGTGACAAGTCACTCACCTGGCACGTGCAAGCTCAGGCTGGCGTGTCCTTCTTCCTCCCCCCCACCTTCGAATACCGGTTGCCTAAATAAGGCAAGGTCAAGGTTAGGCGACGATGCGAACGCACAACACACACACACAGGCCAAACGAGCAGCGCTCGCGCTAGGCGTAGCTGTCTCGCTTTCGATGGGAGCTACCGCAGCTCAGGCGCAAGAGATCTTGCTGACTGGGCCACTCGCTGGGGCTCAAGCCGTTCGAAAGCTGAAGTTATATCGTGAGGGTCGCTTCGAAATAGCTCCCCAAGCGAGCTTTACCCTGCTGGATGAGTATCAACGCACCATCTTCTTGGGTGCGCGCTTGAACTACAATCTGACGGATTGGTTGGCGTTGGGCGTCTGGGGCGCAACGGGTAGTGTCATCCAAAGTCCGACGCATTTGTCGGAGCAGATCCAAGGCGTGAACGCGAAGCGGATTGAGGCTGATCCGGCTGGCACGACCCTTTCTCGACGCCTGGTTCAGAACAATCTTGGACCCGATTTTCGTGACCAGATTGCAGGCGTGGATTGGGTAGTTTCTCCGCAACTCACCGCTGTGCCGTTTCGTGGGAAGCTCGCCTTGTTTCAGGGAATCGTGTTGGATTCCGACCTGTACCTGTTCGGTGGTCCCGCGTTCGTGGGCTTGAAGGAGCGTGCGGACTGCGAGTCGGACTGCAAGAATTCGTTCGCCATGGCCAGCCGCATGGCGATTGCACCGACCTTTGGGCTTGGCTTCTCATTCTATGTGAATGATTGGAGTGGCATTGGCTTCGAATGGCGTGGGCTTCCTTATAGTTGGAACACAGGTGGCTTTGATTTGGCTGGCGAGGGTCCGAAGGGCGACACACCAGACAACAAAGTTAACTCTGACGATCGGCAATTCAAGTTCAATCAGATGCTGACAGTCAGCTTCAACGTCTACCTGCCGACTGCGCCGCGCATCAGCGAATAGCCTGAGTAGCATCTGCGAAGAGTCGCTGCCGAAAGCGGTCTATCGTGTACGTGGCTTGTTGGCGTTCCGTAGCACCGCAGATCAACTAGTCGCGTAACGAACCCCGCGGGACTAGTCGCGTCGCGTACCCCAATGCCGCAGGTCGACTGGTGCTAGCGAAAGCCGCTCTGTTGCTCTAGCGGAGAGCGACGATCTTGTCGTTGGCTAACCGATAGCCGGGCGGCACGGATTCAGCGCACGCTTCTCGTAGTTCCAGCGGGATAGCCCAGCCCTTCTCGGCAAGTCCGGCGGCGGTGCGATTCTTGACGCGCAGGGATTCCTCCTGCTCAAGGCCGGCCACTAAGGCTTCGGCACTGGCTTCGTCATTCAGGGCCAGCACCGCCACTACCGCCGCGTGCCGAACGGGCTCGCTGACGTCTTGGATGAACGGCAACAGTGCGACGCGCACATCCTCACTCGGGTGCTCGGCGAGAACTCCGATCAGCTGGATCTTGGGCTCGGGATTGCGAACGTACTCGGTATCGAACTGATCCAGTGCAGCCAAAAGCTCGTCCACATAGTGCTCGGGCTCAATGATTTCTTTCAGAATCTTGAGCGGCCAGGTCAAGCTTTCGGCCTTCTTGCAGTAGGCACGGATGGGCTCAAGCGCCGCTTTTCCGGTGGCGCTGAGCCCCCGCGCAGCTGCCTCTTTTTCGTCCTGATCCGTGATGGAAGGATCCATCGACCAGTTGAAGCGCTTGAGGAGCGCCCCGGCGCTAGCAGCTGTGCCAATTTTTCCAAGCCGTTCGATCGCGTCTTGGCGATCATAATCCTGGGAAAGCTTGCTTTCCACCAACCTCGCGAAACGCGCCACATCGCGATCTGACTTCGGGACTGGCCCCTGGCTTTTCGCTTTTCCGAACCAATCAAGTAAGCCCATATTCTCGGTTCCTCAGGCCAAAACCCTAGCTTTTGGCGAAGTTAAGCCACGCGTCGCAGACTTGTGCCGAGCGCTTATAGCCCGCTTCCGTGGAACGTAAAGCCCCTAGCCCGCCAACGCAGGCTTAGGAAAAAAATTGTCTTTCCGATTGCCCTCCCTACGGATGGGCAATCACAGGAAAGAGTGCCTGGCCTTCAGGCGGGTAGCGTACGGCAACCAAGACCACCGAGCTGTCCCGGAGACTCACCTGAAAGCGCACGGGCCGCCCGTGCTTCTGAGACAACTGGCCCTCGCTTGCCTGGATCTTGGCAACGAAGACGTCGAAGGTGATGTGCTCCACCGGATCCCCGAGCTGACGCTTGGCGTCCACATACTCGCGATGGATCCGCCCATAATACTGGGCTGGAGCTTCAGCAGCCAAGGCCGCGGCAACATTCGGATCCGTCTGCTGAGCCATGGCAGAACTCTCGTCCACGCTCAACGCTTCCGAGAAGGCCTTAGATGAAGGCGATTGCGAAGGGCGACCCTCTTCATCCGTCGTGTCTTCCGCCACACCCATGAGGGCGTTTAAGAGCGAATTGATTCTGAAAACCAAACCGCCAAGCTCAGCGTGCTCGATCTGAAATCGCAAATCGCTGTTACCGTTCATGATCGCCAAGAGGCCATCCTCAAGCTCAGAAATCGGGCGCGAAATGTAATTGCCAAGCAAGAATCCGCCTGCCACCACTAAGAGCACACCGAGCAGCGTCATTCCAACGATCGGCGCCCCGAGTGCGGTTCCAAAATCCGGGACGAGCGCGACGGGCACTGACGCGATGAGCACCAATGGCGTCGAACCGTACCCCTGCACCGGGGTCGCGCCGAAAACGCTGCCGCCCACAATTCCCTCGGCCACATTAAGGCTACCCGTTTTTTGCGCAGCTATTGCAGCGGAAAGCACGATCGGAGAACTCGCAGACGCCATAGCTGCAGCCGCGCCGCTTCCACTGTGTGCCACAATCTCCAGCCCATTCGGGCCTGGGATGGCCGCGGCCAAGCTCAAACCACTCGTGCCTTCGCTGGTGCGGACCAGACGCTCATCATTCAAAGGCATGCCCACCACCGCAACACCTAAAACAGCTCCATCGTCCCCGCGAACGCCAGCGTAGGTTACCAACATTTGCTCGTTGCGAGAGCGATTGAGCCAAACCTCACTGGCCGTCGGCACACCCTTCAGCACACTCTTTAGGTTTGGATATGCATCAACTAGCTTTTCCCCGCGCATCAAGGCGGAGCCATTCTTTCCGAGGACAACCCCCTGAACGTCGGCAAACAGGACTAAGGAGGGCGCCAACTTATCGAGGCTAGCTTCGGCAACAATCGCCTCGCTCAGCTGGTTGGCCTGCGCCGTTGCAGCGTCCTGCCTGGCTGACTGGGTCCCTGCCGAAAAAACAGCGCGGATCGGTTCGCGAGAGGCATTCACCCCGAGCCAGCGTTCCAAACGCGAGGCATCTAGTGCCAATTGAATGTTGGCAGTCCTGAGCGCTCGGCCCACTTCCTGCTTGCGCGCTCCCGGGTCAGACACCACCCGCGTGAGCGAATTCATTAGCAAACCGAAAATACCAAGCCCAACGAGGAGCATCGTGATGGCGTTGACTGCAATGATCTTCCAGCGCATTTTTGTATGGCCCCTGTCGATTAATCTCAGCAAGGGCTCGCGCACTCGCGCACTCGCCTCTGCCCAACTGCCGATCCGCCAAGGCGCGCATCGGGTAAGCCATGAGGGTAACATCTTCCTCACAGAAAGGAACAAAAGCGTGCCGACCTACGAACCTTTACTCGTCGATCCCGTCTTCACCCTGGCGCCCGTCTTCACCCCGGCGCTTCGTCTTCACCCCACGAGGCGTCTTCCATAAGCACGCTACGCCGTGACGATTCCTGCGCGGCCATTGCTTCTTCTAGACCATTCGGCCGACCCAAGACGCTTTCTGCAGCGATTTTCCCATACGCAATGGCTGTTGAATGCAGGAGGCCTTGAAGAAGCGGAGCGCTCTGGGCTAAAGGGGCGCTCCTTTTGCCAGCCGGGAATGGCCCGGATTCTGGTGGGTGTAGCTCAGTGGTAGAGCACCGGATTGTGATTCCGGTCGTCGCGGGTTCAATTCCCGTCATCCACCCCAACCGTCCTCTAGCTGAGGACGGTGACCTACAGGGGCAATTTTACACTACTGTTCTCAAGCATGGCTGCCGGCGATAGCGACTCCTGGGATCTTGACACGCTGGCCGTGCATGCGGATTGCCGTGAGCCGTTCATTGGGGCCGTCACCGAGCCCATCGTTCTCTCGACCACGTTCGCTCAACCTGAACCTGGCAAGCCCATCCGCTTCGAATACGGCCGGAGCGGCAATCCTACGCGAGCGGCACTTGAGCAGGCGCTGGCGGCACTCGAAGGAGGTCGTTTCGGCTTGGCTTTTGCCAGTGGCAGCGCGGCAACATTGAACGTGTTGGCTACACTCTCCCCTGGAGATCACGTCATCTGCGGGGATGATGTTTACGGCGGAACGTTTCGTCTACTTGAGCATGCGAAACGGACTCAGAACATCGAGCTGACCCGGCTCGATCTCAGAGATATGCAGGCGGTCAGCGTGGCGTTTCAGGATCGGACGCGACTGATTTGGTTCGAGACGCCTACCAACCCCACACTCAAGGTCTTCGATATTCGACGCCTCAGCGAACTCGCGGCCGCTAGAGGCGCGATTTCGGTTGTCGACAACACCTTTGCCACACCGATCCTTCAGCGGCCACTGGTACTCGGCGCAACAGCCGTGGTTCATTCAACGACCAAGTACATCAACGGGCACTCAGATGTGGTGGGGGGAGCTGTGATCACGAATGATTCGGAGCTCTACGAAAAGCTGAAGTGGACGCAGAATGCGCTCGGGGCTGTACCGAGCCCTTTTGATTGCTACCTGACGTTGCGCGGGATCAAGACGCTTCCGCTCCGGATCCGGCACTCCTCGCGGACGGCACATGAGCTCGCGGCGCTGCTCGAAGCGCACCCCAAAGTGGATCGGGTGTTTTATCCGGGACTTGCCAGCCATTCCGACCACGCACTCGCCATTCAACAGATGGCACTACCCGGAGCGATGATCAGCCTCCAACTTCAAGGAGGCTTGGATGCTGCACGAGCATTTCTAATGAGCCTGCGGCTTTTCACTCTCGCAGAAAGTCTTGGCGCCGTGGAATCGCTTGCCGAGCACCCGGCTTCCATGACCCACGCATCAATCCCAGGGCCGGAACGCCAACGGCTGGGCATCACTGATGGGCTGGTCCGGCTTTCAGTCGGTCTGGAGTCTCAGCGAGACCTCTGGGCCGATTTGGAGCAGGCGCTCCACTAAGTTTCCAGTCCTATATTGGCAGGGTAATGGTAGAAGATGCGAACTCTAGCAACCGGAAGAAGGAGTGAACACGAGATGCGGGTTTTGAAGCTAAATTTATACGTGCTTTCGGTACTGGTCTTGGCTTCGTGCAGTGACCCTACTGAGCCGCCTGCCGAAGCGGCGTTTAAGAGTTACGCCTCACCTCGCAGTGGAGAGGCGTGCAATGTGATGGGCCCAGCCAGCTTTGGAACGCAGAAGCCCACCAGCGCGCAGGACGAGGGCGCCACCGTTCAGGATGGTTTCGATGGCGCCTCCGTTAGCTGCAGCATTAAGGGAACTGGCCCCTACGCCGTGCAAGCAACTGCCGCCTATCAAGGAGCTAGCTTCAGCATCGCGGGCACCGTCGGCACCGACGGAAATGGCACGCTCACGCGTGTTACGATCGTTTCCTCTACGACTGGGACGCTGACGAACACAGAGCCCTGCAAGATTGACGCGTCACCGGCGCCGAACTCTAGAGAAGCCCTGAGGATTGCTCCAGGCGAGATGTTCGCGCAGATCGACTGCCCCGCTATCGCGAACTCTAGCACTCCCGACATCACCCGTTGCCAGGCCCTGGCGAGCTTCGTACTCCTGAAGAATTGCTCCAAGTAAGACGTCAGGCCCCGCCTGGCAGCGTTAACTCAACGTGCCTGAAGGCGGGCGCGCGGGGGGGTTGGTCGAACTTACACCCAGCAAATCGGCTGCGTCCGTCACCCGCTCCCGCTCCAACGGCTCGGAGGCATCTCCCTCAATGCGAACGACCACCGCGGTGATATTGTCTTCCCCGCCCTGTTCATTGGCGAGCGCAATCAACCTCTCACATGCAACGGGGAGGCTCGGATTCGCAAGCACCGTCTGGAGGATCTCCTCATCCTCCACCATGCCGCTGAGCCCATCTGAGCACAGCACAAAGATGTCCCCCAACTCCGCCGATTGCCCTTGCAAATCGACGGCGACTTGATCTTGCATCCCGAGCGCCCGCGTGATCACGTTCTTGGGCAGCTCGCTTCGCTGCTCCTCACTCAATTCGGGCATAGCCGTCAAGTAGTCGTTAACTAATGAGTGATCCCGGGTGAGCTGCTCAATGGCACCGTTTCGGATGCGATACGCCCGGCTATCCCCCACGTGGCCAAAGAAGATCTTTTGCTTCTTGCGACTGAAAAGCGCTCCGACAACTGTCGTGCCCATGCCCTGGCAATCGCGAGCTCGCACGCTGTGCTCAAGGATCTGACGATTGGCCAGGCGAATGCCGGTCATCAGCCGATTCTCTTCTTCGCTTAAGCGAGCATCGAAATGGAACGGCCAGGTGACATCTTCGGTGGCCGTGACCTGAAAAAAATCTCGTATCGCCTCTGTCGCCAGACGGCTGGCAATGTCCCCCGCTCGATGCCCGCCCATACCATCGGCAACAATGAAGAGCTCCTGATCGCTCAGGATCGCGAAGCTATCCTCGTTGTGTTCGCGCTGGAGCCCAACATCCGTCAGCCCGGCAGCAACAGCTCTCATGATCGACGCACCTTGAGCGCCGCCCTCCGCCAACGAGCCTGCACGGCGGGCTTGAACGGTCGAGGCTGTGTCGGTGGGTAATGCATGGGAGTAAGTGCGAAATTCTTGGCGTCGGGGAGGGTATTGTCAAGCGCCCCGCCTTTTTCAGACGAACACGCCGGGGCAAGCGGAGAGGACAGGCTCAAACGGTGAGGACTTCCTTTTCCTTGGCGGCCAAGATCTGATCGATATTGTTTGTCGCCTCAGCCACGGTTTCTTCGACCTTCTTCTTGGCGCGGTCCGCCTCATCCTCGCTGACAGACCCCTCTTTCTTCAAGTCCCCGAGGAGATCCAAGGCCTCGTGCCGACCCTTTCGCACGGCGACTTTGGCATCTTCGCCGTGCTTGCGCGCAAGCTTTACCAGATCGCGGCGACGCTCTTCACTCAAGGCGGGCACCGGGATCCGAATGACATCACCATCATTCTGTGGGTTCAGGCCCAGGTTGCTCTCGCGGATCGCTCTCTCTATCGCGGCCATCTGGTTTTTCTCCCAAGGCTTCACGCTGAGCATTCTTGCCTCGGGGACACCAATGGATGCCATCTGAGCGATGGGGGTCGACACGCCGTAGTAGTCGACCCTCAAGCCATCCAGCATCCCCGCGTGCGCGCGACCAGTGCGCAGCTTGCTGAGCTCGCGTTTAAGGGCTTCTTTGGCGCTTTCACCAGCTTGCTTCACTTCAGCGAGAACGTCGTCAATCATGGGCCAACCTCTGATTTAGGGGCCCTTCCTATATCACTCGGGCATGGGCAGCGCGAGCCCCGACCACATCAGCCCGGTAGAACCCTTCTGGCTAGTGACAACCGCGCCAACTAAAGGCAGTTTTCATGCGATGCGCCTTCGGGTGATCACCTGGAACATTCACAAGGGCATCGGTGGCGTCGACCGTCGCTATGCCCCGGAGCGGGTGCTTCAGCTCCTCCTCCACCATCAGCCCGATATCCTTCTGCTCCAGGAGGTGAGCGAGCACATGCCGCGCAATCGCTTCGACGATCAGGTGGAGCTCCTCTCGAGCGGCCTCGGCATGCCCCACCTAGCGTTCAACCCGCAACACCGCTTTGCGATGGGCGGGTATGGGAACCTCATTCTCAGCCGTTGGCCGCTGGATGACATTGAGGAAGTTGACCTTACCGTCGGCTGGCGGAAGAAACGCGGCGCTATCCAGGCTCGCGCGCGTGTTCGGATGGGCGACCAAACTCGCAGCGTGCTCCTGCACAATTTACATCTAGGGCTCGCGGGGTCCGAACGTGCCGAGCAACTGAAGCGGTTCTTAGCGAGCGGTCCGTTTCGAGGCATTCACGCGAACACTCCGATTATCCTGGGCGGAGATCTCAATGATCTCTGGGGCACGCTCGGACCTCGGTATCTCGCTCCTGCTGGATTTCAGCGTGCTGGCAGCCTTGCCAACACGTTTCCTGCGGCCATTCCACTCCGCCCGCTCGACGGACTTTTTATCCGGGGAAACGTCCAGTTTGTGAAGGGCCATGCTTGCACCACGCGCCTGGCGAAGCAGGCCTCCGATCACCGGCCGCTGATTGCGGACTTGGAGCTCACTAACTTGTTTGCCGCAGCCCCACCATAACGCGCGCCGGCGTGTGAGCCAGCGAGCACGCTAGCCCGAAACTAGCACCGCTGATGCTGATACCGGCTGCGCGTGAAACAGAGACGCGTGCGACCGAAGCTCTTCAGGTATCACCAGACCAGAACGCTGGTGGGCCAGGATGGCGTACGAGAGTTCGTCAATCATGCCGCGCAGTGGCGTTACCTCAAGGCGGACACCTTCAAACACGCTGCCATGATTCGGGGCGAGAGTGCGCTCAAGAAAAGGCTCGTGCCTTACCCAATCGAAACCTTGCCTCGCATGCCAGCAACAGGACAGCACCTGCACAAACTCCAGGTAGAGCGGGGAAACAATCACCCCTACCCGGCCGCCCTCTTTTGTCTTGCCCCAAAAAGCGCGAATCCCCGCAGAGGGCAGAGACCATTCAGCGGGGCCGATGCAAGCTTGAATTCGAGCTCGCCGTTCGGGATCTTTTTCTACTGCGAGGAGCGGAGCGTAAACAGCGATGAGTGGCACCTTGATCCGTGCGCGATCTTGCAGCAAGGCGTCCAGCCAGTGGTCCCGAAGGGCGTCGTTGAGCTGCTCGTAGGCCAGCGAAGCCGAGAGTGCAGCTTGCGCGTCAGTTGCCAGCGCATCAAGCCACTGACACCAGGCCGCAACGGCGCGCTCGTCCGGCATGCGTTCACTCGACATTCGGCTCAACCTCAAGATTGAGCTCAATCCGGAGCTCGGCGATGAATTGGCGCAGCTCCGCGTCTTGCGAACGGGGGGCTGCCAAAACGAGATCGCCACCTTTCACCGCAAAGACTGCAGCAAGCCCCTCACTCGCCTCAAGCAGCCCTTTGACGAATACGACGTCGGGGGCCGGCACTCGAATCGAGTACGCCACCATGTCAGCATCAATGAGCGCTTCAAAAGGCACAGCCGGCGGAAGCTACATCAGGCGCTCATCGCTGTGCTACTGGTTTTTCTCGGAAACAAACCGAGGCCGGGGAAACATCCTATGAAGTCAGCTAGGTAGAGATGCAAGCTTCAACGTTTCTCAAACATGTTAACACCATGACCGCAAGCGGCTCAGATTCTGACAAGGACGACCACTTGGCTGATGAGCCAATCGGGACCGAGGAACTTGATGAGCTCGATGAGTTCACCCCGTTGGGTGGCGACGACATTGGGCTCAACGGGCCGGCTGATGAATTCGACTTACCTCTTCCATTCATGCCAGGTGACCGAGGAGGTGAAGCTGAGTTTGCCTTCGACATGACTCAGCTTCTCGCAACTGAAGACGCCATTGAACTCACTGCCGATCAAGGCCCCCTTGATTGGGATTTTGCCGCGGGCGTGATGTTCTCCGGACTCGACGCAAGCGACGAAGACAGTGCTCTGGCGCTCGGTTTGGGTACGGTGGGTTTGGGATTTTCGCTTCCTCCTCTTGGAACGGAATCTGACGCTGCCGAGAATCTAAAATTCTCGACATTCGAGATTGACTCCAGATTCACTGAAGCGGACGAAGAGCCTATTCTCTGGCACGAGGAGCAACTGCTCACTGACGACAGCTCTTTTACCTGTGTGGATGCGTCGCGGAGCAGTTGGCTTGCGACGGGGAGAGACCTTTTGTGGCTCCCCGAAGCAGGCCAAACCAAGATCCGCTGCAGCGCGGAAGGCTTTAGAATTGTTAGCCTTTCTCTCCTGCACGACACAGCCGTTTACGTAACAGAACATGGCCTCCTTGGGCGTCGGCACGCGCGTTCGAGCCAACCTGAACAGCTAGGGCCCGCGCCTGGGAGCGGATTCGACACCAGCACCCGACTCGGGCGACAACGGGCAGGGGCGCTCGAACGCGTTTGGCTCCTTCGAGCTGGCAGGCTATGGTTCAGCGAAGATCTGGGGACTCACTTTACGCCATCGAACCACGTCGGCGTCACGGTAGACGTCTCATCCTATGAGTCCGATCTCACAGCGCTGGTGCAGAGCGAAGACGGCTTCCGCTTTCTTTCGGGAACGGCACTCAATCATGACCGTGCTGACGTTCGCGCTGAGCGAACATTGACTCGGCGATTTTTGCGCGCGAAAGGGCTGCGAGTAACGGCCCTCGGAAACCTGGTGCTGGTTTGGGACCACGATATGGGCGCGTTCAGCTCGCTCGATGGGGGCGCCACCTTCGCAGAGTGTCACGGAATTTGGGCCCCGACGGCGGCGGTCATGGGGATGCACGACGCGAGGCCAACGATTTGGGTGGCCACCTACGATGCGGGAGTTGACGCCAGCTTTATTTGGCAGATAACTTGCGATGCCCAGAGCGGGAAGTTGATCGCACGCATCGAACGGAAGTCTCACATGCAGGGAGACGCGGATGCCGGATTCCCGCACAGTCGGGTTCGGGGGCTGGCTTGGGATGAAGGGCTAGCGCAGTTGCTGGCCGTTGGATCATTTGGCATTAGCAAGTTGAGCCGACCCGCCTAGGGAGCCGCGCCCTGAGACACTCCAGCTAACGCTGATTGACGCGAGCTTTCGCGAAACGCCGATACAGAGCGCCCAGCTCCATATCGTGAGGAAACAAACGCACGGCGAGGGTCCAATAGCCTTCGGCGGCCTCCCAATCCAGCATCTGCTCCTGGGCGAAGGTTGCTGCCCGAATGAGCCACGCAACGACCTCCTGCTTCGGCTGGGGCTCAAGCTCCAACGCCTCACGAAATCTATCAAATGCGGCCGATGCTCCGCTCAGATCACCCAACTCGGCTCGCCAGGAAGCCTCTAGGAATCGAGCTTGCGGCAGGCGGCCTGATTCGTGGGTGACCTGACGAACCCTCGAAATTGCCTGTGGTAGATCGTGAAGCTCCTCCGCCAGAAGGAGTGCCAAATCGAGGCACGCCTCCACGTCCGGCTGACCGCGTTTTTCGCTAAGTGCAGTCGCTCGCATGAGTAGCTTGATCGCTTGTTGGTGACGGCCCACCCCTGCGAGAGCGCGAGCAAGCCCAGACGTAGCCTCAATATCCTCCGGGGTGTACCGAAGCGTCCGCTCGAAGAAACGCGCGGCTTCTTCCGCTCGCCCTGCTGCATGGAAATGGCGGGCCACCTTCAAGCACACAGCGCTCCTCTGGTTCGCTCCTTGCGATAGGTGTTCCAACTGTTCAGCATCGAGCAGTGCGGTAGACAATTTTCCGGAAACAACGCTCGCCTCAAAACGCGCCCAGCGGACGCTCGCCAACGACTGGCAGCGTGCGACGGCTTTGTCGAAGAGTGCATGTTGAGCGCGCGCCTCGGGCGCAGAGCGGGCCGCCGCCAACAACGCAAATGCCGCGAGCGGCGCGAATGCTTCTGAGCGGGCAAACGCCTCGTACGCTTGGCACGCGGCCTCCGGATCGGACGCTAACTCAAGCAGACCAGCCGTGACCGGCGAGAGCGGGAGCTCTTGGCCGAGTTCGCGCAACATCGCGAGTTGAACGCTCGGTGCAACCGTCGAAAGTGCATCAATTTCGGCAACGAGCTTGACGATTTCCGGATGCCGAGGCGCTTCGTCGAGGCGCCTCATATAAAGGAAACGCGCCAGTTCAAGTTCACCGCGCGCTAGCAGATCATCGGGCTCCGTGAGGAATCGCGCCCACTCAACAGCTCGCAGTGCGGCTTGGCTCAATTCCGGGGGAGGAAGTGCCAAATCTTGCGCGAGATGCCACGACCCTCCAGGGCTAACGCTGGGAGGCCCAAACTGCCCACCCTCATTCCCAGGCAACCGAACTCCCTCGGGCGCTAGCCATCCCCGCAAAAGCTGCTGCACACCCTTTTCGAATCGAATCAGGCGTCCCTCCCGTTGCGCAACATGCCCGAGCGCTGAATCCAACGCACGCTCCACATACGCGAGTGCCGGACCAGAAAGCCCAATCCCGCGCGCACGCTCGATAACGAAACAGGCGTCGCCTTCCCAAGGTGCCCAAACCAAGTCAAAAGCGAGCGCCACCAAAGCGCTGTTGAAGCCAAACTCCAAACGCTCGGTTGTCGCGTTCACGTGCGGCGGCCTTTCGAGGGGCCCAATCAGCTCCTGCAAGCGTTGCGCGAGCCATGCCGAAAGCGCGTGCGGCTGCAGCTCAATGGCGAGGCGCTCCAGGACTCCGCGACGATGCCGGAACTGATGCACACCGCCACTCAGATCGATCGGGTAACGAAGCCCGGGAAACGTGACGCTGAACTCGACAATCCGAAGCGGCCCGAACGCACAGGGCTCCGCCAATTCAAGACCCAAAGCCCCCCGGCTCACCGCCAAACGCAACGGAATTTTTTCGCCGGCTGCTCTGGGAAGCGCGCCCTCTGGTGCTGCAACCTCGGACGGTGGACTGGAGGATGGCAAGTTCGACACCGAGGATTGCCCAGACTATCAGGCCGAGGCTCAGAACCACCACTCCAAACTGAACGCTACGCTTCCTCTAGCTTAGCTTTCATACGGCGAATGAGTTCGGCGAAGCTATTCTTCTTAATGATGCGATTAAACTGCTGCCGGTAGTTCTGCACCAAGCTGGACCCCTCAGTAACAATGTCCTTCACTCGCCAGGCCCCCTTAACCTGGTGAAGGAGGTAATCCACCTTCACAGGTTCTTCCCGCTTCACCGCACGATTGCGAGCAACGCTCTTTACCAAGACGGCTTCCTTCGCGGGCGTTTGACCGCTGAAGGTGACCTCGTAGCTCAACGTCTTCTTTAGGTTCTTCCGGTAGGAGTTACGCACGAGCTGCTTGAGCACCTGCTGGAAATCTTCGCGCTCTGCGACGGAAAGGCCTGCCCAGTGCGCCCCGAGCGAAGCTTCCCCCAGCGCGTCGTAGTCCAACATATCGTCGAATACGCTCTCGATCTTCGTCTGAGTGGCGGGTGTCTCTGGTTTCTTAAGAAGCGCTACCAGCGCCTCTTGCTTGCCCTTCACGAACCCTTGCGCATCGGCGGCGGACGCCCACGGACATATCAGAAAGACGACAGCTGCAACCAAGACGCGGAGTGCTTTGCTTCTAGCTAAGGTTGGCATAGATTCCTCTTGATCGATCTCTAGCTCGCACTAAACTTATACGCAAAGTCCCGGCCAAGCCTTCTTCGCCGAAGCAATTTTGCCAAAGTCACCCCAAGAGTGCCTTTAAAAAGGCGAGTTTAGCCCCACTGGATCAGCCACCGGGCCTCCCGCCGCAGCCTGCAGCGCGAGGCGAGCTGACCCGACCGCCTGCGCCTGTCCTGCTGACCGAGGAATGACAATCCGAAACACCGCGCCGCGACGTGCGCCGCTTTCCACGTGGATCTCGAACCCATGCTCATCCACGATGCGCTTGACCACGGCTAGGCCAACACCAGTGCCTTTGCTGCGTGTGGTGAAGAAAGCGTCAAACAGGCGTTCCTTGGCTTGATCATCAATGCCAAGCCCTTGATCCCTCACGCTGAGCTCGACATGCAGCCCAAAATCGCCAACCTCCACGATGACTTCATCCCCTGCGTTGCTGGCTTGCACGGCGTTGCGAACTAGATTCCAAATCATCTGCCTCACCTGGGCCGGGTCCGCGTGAATCGTCGCGCTCACGGGCCCCGAATAGCAGACCGCAACATCCGATACGGCACGCCCACTTTTGGCGGTGAGTGCGACCACATCCTTCGCGATCAGCACCAAGTCTACGTCCACTGGACGCGGAGTTCGTGGTTTGGAAAGGTCCATCATATCGGTGACAAGATCATTCAAGCGTGCTGCCTCCCGCTCAATGATGTCACACAACTGTTGATCCTCGGAAGACAGCACGTTGGCCGTTTTTAGCAGCGAAATTGAGCCTGCAATGGAGCCGAGCGGGTTGCGTATCTCGTGAGCAAGTCCTGCTGCGAGTCTGCCGAGAGCCGCCATGCGTTCGGCCTGTTCTGCGCGCTCCTCCGCTTGAACAAGCTTGCCACCTGTGATTCTCAGACGCTCTGCCAAATAGCCCGCCAGGCTCGTGACAACCACGAGCGCAAGCAGGTTAATCGTGATGTGATAGAGGAATTCAAATCGAGAGAGCTGATAGAGGTCGACTGGTTGATCCGGCGGCGGGATGATCCATTTCAAATGGAGTGCCCCGAGCAGGCCGGCGTAACTCATGCCACCCGCGACGGTCGCCAATGCCGCTCCGCGAAAACCCGTCAAGGCAGCCCCCGCCACGCAGGTGAGCCCATAGAAGGATACGGCTCCGCTCGACGCCCCACCCGAGATGTAGACTAATGCAGTCCACGTGAGCTGATCCAAGATCAGCTGCGCACTGGCTAGCTGCTCAATGTGCCTACCCTGACGCAGCACAGCCGCGTAGATACCTGCGAGGCTGAAGGAACTCACCAGCACGAAAAGGACGACTCGAACCGAAAAGGAATCGAGCGAAACTTCCCGACCCAAATAGACCAGCCCCAAAAGGCCCAGAGCGCCAAGCAGGAACACCAGGCGGGCGGCGGTGAGCCAAGCCAGACGCCTGGGAAGCGTCGCGTTGGCAATATCCTCTGGGAGGCCTAGCGCTATCCGCATGCGACGAGTCCCGACAAGGCCCGTAGCTCGCCTCAATCGGCCTTGATGTTCCCTGCCAGTGAGAAGATCGGCATGTACATCGCCATCAGCACGACGCCCACCATTCCGCCGACGCCCACCATCATGATCGGTTCTAGAGCGCTCGTCAGCGCTGCGACGGCGACGTCCGTCTCTTCTTCGTAGAAGTCAGCAATCTTCCCTAGCATCTGATCGAGCGCGCCTGTCTGCTCCCCAACGGCGATCATCTGGACAACCATGTCGGGAAACACCTTGGCCGCCATCAACGGCTCAGCCATGTTCTTTCCCTCGCTGATGGCTTTATTCACCTTAACAATGGCTTCCTCAATGATCACGTTACCGGCGGTGCGGGCGCAAATATCGAGCGCCTCCAAGATCGGCACACCAGACGCAAGCAAGGTGCCAAGAGTACGCGTGAAGCGCGCAACGGCGATCTTCTTGAGAACCGGACCTATGATCGGAATGCGCAGAAAGTTGCGATGAAATACGCGTTTCCCAGCGGGCGTACGATACGTGTAAGTAATGGCGGTGATGAGCAGGGCGCCTCCAGCAAGGATGAACGGCAGCCCCCCGATGAACCCTCGCGACAACGCGATGACCATTTGCGTAAGCTTTGGCAGATTGTCTTTCCCACCACCAAACTCCTTAAACATGGTTTCGAACGCCGGGATCACGAAGGTGAGCAATACCGCCATGACCAGCCCTGCAATCGCCACAACAATACTGGGATAGACCATGGCTCCTCGCACCTGCCGCAGGAGCTTCTGTCGTTTCTCGATGTAGACCGAAAGCCGATTCATGATGGCGTCCAAGATGCCGCCAACCTCGCCAGCCTGAACGAGATTGACGAACAGCTCATCGAAAACTTTCGGATGGCGGCGCAACGCATCTGAAAAAGATGCGCCCTGCTCAACCGAGTTTTTCACGTCCACCAACACACCGGCGAAGTGCTTATTGAGCTGTTGGCTGGCCAGGATGTCCAAACACTGGAGAAGCGGGAGCCCAGCGTCGATCATGGTCGCAAAGAGACGCGTGAAGGTCACGAGATCTTTCGTGTTGACCCCCGTGCCAAACTGGATCTTTCCGAGGTTGATCCGTTTTTTGACTTTTACCGGATTCAGCTGTTGCTGGCGGAGTTTCGCGTTGACGGCCTCGGCGTTGTCCGCCTCCATCACTCCCTTGCGCAATTCTCCCGTGCGCCCGCGAGCTTCCCATGTGAACTCAGCCATACTTCGAGTACTTTCTTAGTCGATCACCAAAGCATACCGGTCCGTCACTGACTTGGTCAAAAGTGCAGCACTTGGCGGCCAACACGCCTGGTGCCGGAAACTCCAACGCCCGCCAGCCACCTCTACATAAGTGCCCACGTGATCGCCCCGAAACTCGCTAAACCCTGGCCTAAAGGTGCAGGGCGTCATGCTGCCCTGGACCGAATTGCTCAGGAAATTATTGTAGACACTGGCGCCGCGCCGGGGGCTTCGCTCGGCGTGGCAGTTCGCGTGAGCGAGGAATGGCGGGTCCTCACCGGTGCCGCCGGCCGACTCGGCATTCGTGATCGCACCCCCGTCAAGCCCGAAACGATTTACGACCTCGCTTCCGTTTCGAAGCCCTTTCTAGCGCTGCTCGCGGCCCAGCTTGTCGAGGGCGGTGCGTTCGCTTGGTCCACCCCGCTTTCAGCTCTTTTAACAGAGGCTTGTGGCCGTTTCGCGGCAGACGCAACCGTCGAGGCATTGTTGTCGCACCGCGCAGGCTTGCGCCCACACGCCGAATTATTCCGCACACTGCAAAGCAAGGGAGTGGTCAGCGTAAGCCAGCTGCTTCGAGAAACGGCGGAGGCAAAGGCAGGGAACGGACTGAACAAGGAGGGTGAGTTCGAACCGATGTATAGCGACCTCGGATATATCCTGCTCGCCGCAGGGATCGCTCGACTGCTGAAGGCACCGCTCGACGACATACTGGAGCGAACCACCGCTGGCCCGCTCGGCGTAGAGGTCCGCTCGGTGCGCCTCTGGCTAAAGCGTGCCCAGCCCCGCGCGGCGTTTGCTCCCACAGAACAAGCATTCTGGCGCGGCGGAGAACTTACGGCGTGTACCCACGATGAGAACGCGTGGGCAATTGCAGGCCATGGCTACGCCGGCCACGCTGGGCTTTTTGGAGACGTGAACGCTCTCCTCACTTTTGGTCGCCGCCTGTGCGAAGCCTACCGAGAGCCGGAGCAAGCTTGGAGCGGAAGTTCTGAGATCCGCAGATTGGCAACACCGAAGCCAGGGGCTTCACTGGCGATCGGTTTCGATACCAAGGCGGCTCTGGGGCGCTCATCGACAGGACCTGTCTTTGGGAGAAACACCTTCGGCCATTTGGGTTACACAGGCACGAGCCTCTGGTGCGAGCCGAATGCCGAAGTTGTGGTGAGCCTCCTCACCAATCGCGTGAACCTAGGCCGCGAACCGAATCGGCTGCGCGACGCACGACCGACCGTTCACGATCGCCTGTTGGAATTCGCGCTCGCGCTGCGCTGACCTACGGCGAAGCGATGCATCGGCTAGTTACTGAAGGCCCCTCGCGGGCGACGGCCGGGAGGCCCAAGAGGCCGAGAAGCAGGGGTAAGCAGCAACCAGGCCGGCCTCCCCCTGCCCAAAGCTGCAGCCAGCGAAGAACCCCCTGGTAAGCGCCGCCCGCTCGTGACAAATTTGGGTGCTGATCTGTGTGTGCCACGTGTCCCCGAGGCTGAACTGAGTCATTGCAATGTGGAAGCTATCCATTGAGGACGATCAAGGTAACAAAACCGTCGTCCACCTGGTGCGCGACGAATATTCTGTCGGCCGGGAGGAAGCGAGCACCGTTCGGCTTACTGAACGCAATATTTCGCGCAAACACCTACAGCTGGTACGGGAAGCTGGAGGGTGGGCGGTTGTCGACCGAAAGAGTTACAACGGCGTTCATGTCAACGGAACCCGCGTAGCAGATCGCAAATTACTTGGGCACGGAGATGTTGTCCAGCTGGGCGACTACCGAATGGAGCTCGGAGACGAAAGCGCCGAGGCCAAAGACACCATCCCCCAGAATCTGCATCAAGAGTCACAGGTTAACCAAGATCGACTCGTCCTGATTGCCGGTCTTGAAGTGGGCAGCGAATTCGCATTGACCGGGGAACGGCTACTGCTCGGTCGCGGTGACGAGTGCGATATCGTGCTGAATCATGCTTCGGTGAGCCGGGTCCACGCCGAGATCACCGCCCTGGGCGATGGCCGTTATGAGTTCATCGATAAAGAGAGCGCCAACGGCGTCCGAATCAACGGCGTTGATCTCAAACGAAGCCTGTTGGATGCGCGCGACACGATCGAGCTCGGCGATGTTGTCCTGAAATTCATTCCTGCCGGGCAACAGTACCAGCCAGCTCTTGATCGCAGTCTTTCATTCCTCTATGCCGAACCAACACGAGCGCCCGCCTCCATCAGCACGCCTCCGCCTGCTCGACCGATCTCGGTCGGAATGAAGCTGCTCGGGGGAGTGGCTCTGCTTGGGGCCCTTGCCGCCGCAGGCTGGGTTGTGTCGAAGACTGGCGATTCGGGGGCACGCTCAGCTGGCATCCTGCCCGGAAAACAGGATGAAACGGCTCGCATTCTGGAGGACGCGTTGGAGCTGCGAACGGCCGGCGATGTCGAAGGCGCACACCAAAAGCTCGCTGAACTACCGCAAGGCAGCAACGCGCGCCAAGCGGTAGGGTTTCGGCAGATCGAAGCTGACTGGGCCAAGGCATTGTTCGTGCATGCTGAAGCAGAGGTGGACCTAACAGTGAAGCGCATGCTACTCGAACAGATCGCGCTCTCGCCCACCGTTGATACCTTGAGCCGAAAACGCGCTCAGGAAGAAATCGCTAAACTCTCCGAGGAAGCTGTCGACGTGAGTGATTTACCCAAAGCTCCAAAAGATCGAGGCACTGGCCAAGCCCCCGCACCGAAAGCCGCTACTCCAGTGGGTAAGCTGCCACGCGGGGGTATTGTTCGAGAGAATCCATACGAGTGAAGGCGTCAGGCAGCGTCGAGCGCGTTGAAATTCACGAGGCGGTTGAGCATTCGAGCCGCGTCTTTCGCTCACGTCCCAGCATCAGCGCCGCTTGGTTTGTAGCCCTCGCTGGCTTGTTGCAGTGGCTCGCGCCCGAACCATTCAAACTCCTATCTCCACGAAACCAAGAGAGTGAGCCAGCGTCAGCAGAGCCCAGCTTCGCACTTCCCCCGAAGTTTACGCTCGGGGAGAGCGAGCTGAAACACGAAAGCGTGAACCACGATAGCCTCGCGCAGCCCGAGAAGGTCGAGGCTCCAACGCTTTCGCGTGGACCCCTCGCTACCGAAGCGCCTGACACCGGTGAAATGGCGCCTAACCCCGAAGCACCGCCGCGCCCGATTGAGCACCTTGAGGCTCTTGAAGATTTCTACGCGTCACTCCGCCAGACCGAAAGCCATGGCTCGCATGCGCTCTCGCGGATAGTTCATTTCGGCGACTCTGTGATCACCAGCGATCTTGTCTCAGCGACGCTGCGCCGCAACTTTCAGCAGCGTTTTGGCGACGGCGGGCACGGATTCTCCCTGATCGCCAACGCTTGGCCCGCCTATTTTCACAATGACGTGTTCCGTTACGCTTCGGAGGGTTGGCTAGTCAGCAGAATCGTTGGCCCGACCGTTGCTGATGCCTGGTACGGCCTCGGCGGTGTTTCTTTCCGTGCGCCACCCGGCGTTCGCGCGCGCTTTGGAACCGCGACCTCGGGCCCATTCGGTCGCAAGGTCTCACGCTTCGAAGTCGCCTACATGAAGGAGCCGTATGGGGGGAAAATTAAGCTCAATTTAGATGGGAAGCCGCTCGGAGAGCTCGCGACTGCCGCCCAAACCAAACAAGTTGCGTACCATGAGGTACGGACAACCGACGGAGAGCACCTCTTGGAGCTGCTTTCCGCGGGGCCGGGTTCGGTGAGAGCTTTCGGGGTCGTGATGGAGCGAGAAGGGCCAGGAGTCGTACTGGATGCGATTGGGATCTTGGGCGCTCGCATCCGTTTTCTCGATAAGCAAGACGATACTCACTATCGGGAGCAGCTGCGCTGGCGCGCACCCAGTCTGGTTATCTACCAGTTTGGAGCGAACGAAAGCGGTGATGGCTGGGCCTATTCGATGGAAGATTTCCATCGAACTATGAAGGACGTTCTTTTGCAGGGCAGGAGCGCACTACCTCATGCGAGCTGTCTCATTATCGGTGCCATGGATCGGGCCCGCGTGCGCGATGGTCGCACCGAAAGCATGCGCATCATCCCGTTGATCGTAAAGGAACAGGAGAGCGTGGCCAAAGAGGTGGGCTGCGCTTTCTTCAATACTTTCCTTGCAATGGGCGGGTCAGGCGCGATGCGCCGTTGGGTGACGAGGGGCTGGGGAGCAGGCGACCTCACTCACCCCACGAGCTACGGCGCGCAGGTGATCGGAGATTGGATTTTCTCAGGAATGATGGACGGTTACGCACGCTATCAGAAGACGCCGGCTCAACCTTAAGGTGCCCACTCAGCTTTCAATGCGCTTCGAGTGCGTTTAGAAACTGCTCATAGCCGGCAAGCAATGCCTCTGCCGTGCGCGCTCCGAGCAGATGATAACCTGAAATGGTGAGGTGAATACCGTCAGCCTTCGCGAGTTTGGGGCTCGCTGCGAGCCAGCCTAAGAATCCTCCCTCGCGTTGCATTGCCGCCCGAGCGTCAAAAAATGCGCAACCCAAGCGTTTCGCAGCTTCTTCCTGAACCTTCCCGATCTCGGGCACGCGTGGATGAGGCTGCCCTTCGGGCGTGAGCGCGTCAGGCAGTCCGATAATCAGGCAATCCAACCCTGGCGACGCTGCCCGCGCGCGTTGCACGAGGCGGGCATACTGCTCCGCGTAGGCTCGCGGAGCCAAATTATCAAAGACTTCGTTCGTGCCATAAGCGAGCACCAACAGGCTGGGCTCCCTTTCGACCAGCTCGCGTTTCCAGGCCGCTTCGTCCCACGCCAACGCGGTTTCCACCCGGGCTCCATCGACGCCCAATGTATCTAAAATGACGCCAGGCACGCTGGCCTCCAGAGTGCCACCTAGAAACCTGGGAGTGCCATTCAATACACGGATCTTCAAGCTGACACTCGGTGTATGTGCAAGCACCTGTTCTTGAACTTCATCACGCGGTGTTCCCCGCAAGATATAGCGCTCCTCGCCAGCTTCGAGCTCTACCGCATCCGTCGGTGCCAAGCGCACACGCACGCTCCACTTCGCGCTTCCCAACGTTGGGTTCGGCTCCGGGCTCACTTCGAATCTAGCACCCGCGGAATGGGCAAAAGTCCGGATCCCTCCCAAGCCAAACATGCCGTCGCCTGAACGACTTCTGAGCGACGGCGGGCTGGGCTCACGGCTCCAGCTTCCCGTCTGCTCAAAGCGCACCCCCCCGTGCCGATACGTTTTGAGCCCCACATGAAAGAAGCCCGGGCCAGCATTCCCAAACCTGGCTTGAAGCTGGGCGCGAACCTCGTCAGTCCAGAAATCTGCCGCCGTGTGCGAATCGCCCAACCAAGCGAGGCGTACTGGCCGGTTGCGGCGTTTGGTTTCGAGCTCACGCAGAGCCTGAAAAAAGCGGGGCAATGCGACCAAGGCCGAACCCGACTCTGAATGTTCAAGCGGCCCATTGGCGGCCCGCTGAGCGAGCTCGGAAACCGAAACGGGTTGTTGGCCCCGGGGCGTGCTCGCCTCCTCAATCTGTTTTGGCACTGCCGCAGCATGCGGTGAGGCAGATGAAGCCTCCCGCGGTGCCAACGGGCGTTGACCTGACGCGCAGGTGAGCGCCAATGCCGCCACCAACGCAAGCGAAAGCCACACCAGTGCGGCGTTCGTATGAGCAGAGCCAGGAGCGTGAGGAGTGCTCATGCGTTAGGCTGGCCCGCGACCGTGGCCAACGTCCCCCCTCACCGCTCCGTTTTCAAAAAGGAATGTCGTCATCCGAGCCGCCACCGTAGTCGGCGTCGTCGTAGTTAGCGTCGGCCGCCGGTGCTTCGTGACCAGCGGCTCCGTGCTCGTCGCCGCGCGACGCACCACCACCACCACCACCCGAACGTGCCCCGCCACCGCCTCCGGATAAGATGATGTTGTTCGCAACGATCTCGGTGCGGTAACGCTTCTGCCCGTCCTTGTCTTCATAACTGGAAGAGCGGATCCCGCCCTCAACAAACACTCGGGAGCCCTTGCTCAAGAATTTGCTGAGCGCCTCTGCCCGTTTCCCCCAAACAACAACGCTGTGCCACTCCGTGCGCTCTTGCCACGACTTATTTCGGTCAAGATAGCGCTCGGGTGTTGCCAGACGCAGCTTCAGCACCGACTGGCCACCGCTCGTCACCTTAAGCTCGGGATCTTGCCCAAGATTGCCCAACAGCATCACGCGGTTTAAACCTTCTGCCATAACTATGCTCCTTCGATGAAGCGGGAAGGTGTGACGTTTTGCGGATGAAAGCAACCAGTGCTCGGACTTTGTTTGTCCTTCGAACGTCACCCATCAAGCGGGGGTGCTCGGCCCCTCTAGCTCCTTGAACAGCGCCTGGGCATCAGCTTTCAATGCCATCAAGTTCGCTCGGATGCGACTGAGCGCCGCCCGCGTGGGATCTTCACTGGCTTGGGGCTCATCTCCCGTGTGCCGGAGGCGCTTGCGAGCGCCGGCAATCGTGTAGCCGTGCGTGTAAAGTAGATCCTTCACTTTCAGCAGGCGCTCGACGTCCTTGCGTGAGTAGATGCGCTGACCTTTTCGAGATTTCTGGGGCCGAATCGAGCGAAACTCAGTCTCCCAGTAGCGCAAGACGTGCGGCTCGACACCAACGATGTCGGACACTTCGCCGATACGATAATAGAGCTTAACCAGCGGCTGCTCAGTCAATCCGTCCGACAAGCTGCCTCACTCCTCATCTTCAGTGGTACCGGCTGTTGAGTACGCACCAACGGGCCCATCCGAATTGAGCGCCTGCTTCAGGAGCTGGCTGGCCTTGAAGTTCAGCACGCGCCGCGAGGTGATCGTGATGGGCTGCCCCGTCTGGGGGTTGCGACCCTGCCGCTGCCGCTTGTCCCTCAACACAAAATTACCGAACCCCGACACCTTGATCTTCTGGCCACGCGCGAGAGTCTGTTTGATGGTATCAAAAACTAAATCCACAAGATCGGCAGACTCCTTCTTAGAGAATCCGCCCAACTTCGTGTACACAGCTTGTACGATATCGGCCTTGGTCATGGCTTGACGGGAGCCCTTCACTCACAACACTCCCGCCAGGCTCAAGCACCCAACGAGCACAGAGCATGGTACCCGGAACCGACCAAAAGTCTAGGCCATCGATACATCCACGGCATCCCTGATGGATGGCCGCACGAAAGCCCTAGGCGGCGCGCGCCATGCTATCCACACCGGCTTCGAGTGCCTCGCGAAGCACTGGCTTGGCAACCTTGGCCAAGGAAGCTCGACGGCCCTCAGAAATCTCAAGCGAGAGCTGAATGGCAACGTAGCCGTAACCCAAAGCAAACAAGCAGGCGAACGGGGTCGCGAACCAGTGACTGGTGGTGATCGAAACCACCACACTGACCATACAGTAGGCGCAAAGCGCGAACTCAACTAGCGGCCACTTCACGCCTTCCTTATAGCGTGCAGCATTAGAACCACGCTTCGGAGTCCGAACGAACTCACCCGCCATCGAGCGCATACCACCCAGGACTGCAGCGGTAAGATGTGGTGAAAGACCTGCACCCAGGGCGATCAAGGCAGGCAACCGCACAACGGCCGCTATCGCTGAGCGACCTTGGCTTGTCTCAGCCAAACAGTAAAACGCGATCAACGAGCCCGTTGCTCCGATGCAGAAGGGAAGATCCACGAGCAACATCGTGTGCAGATCAACCGCGGGCAGGAACACCAACGAAGGCAGCAAAAACAGCGTGAGCAGCAGCATCAACGGATAGGCAAAATGGGGCAGCATATGAAAGCATGCCTCGATCTTTTGCTGCGTGGACACCTTGGAGCGAAGCACTGTTCCGAGCAGCTTGCGCGCAGTTTGGACGGTGCCCTTGGCCCAGCGGTACTGCTGAGCTCGCAACGCTGACAGCTCCTCAGGGAGCTCGGATGGTGTCAGCACGTCGGGACGGTAAATGAACTGCCAACCCCGGAGTTGGGCGCGGTACGACAAATCGAGATCTTCCGTGAGTGTGTCGTGCTGCCAGCCCCCGGCGTCTGCGATCGCAGCCTTGCGCCAGATGCCGCCGGTGCCCGAGAAGTTGAACATCAACCCGGCCGAGAAACGGGAGCGATTCTCAATCAAGTGGTGGCCATCCAGCATCAAAGCCTGAATGCTGGTGAGCAGGCTATGATCGCGGTTAATGTGTGCCCATCGCGTCTGCACCACCGCAACCTTGGGATTGCGAAAGTGCGCAACAAGCCTGCGCAGGAACGTCGGCTGGGGCACAAAGTCTGCATCAAAAATCGCGACCAACTCACCCTGAGCTGTCTTCAGTCCGTAATCCAGGGCTCCGGCTTTATAACCGACACGGTCCGGACGACGAACGTACTTGGCATTGACTCCACGCTGAACGAGACGCGCCACCGCGGCTTGCGCGAGAACACAGGTTTCATCTGTGGAATCGTCGAGAACCTGGATTTCAAAAAGATGGGCGGGATAATTGATTCTTCCCGTTGCCTCAATCAAGCGCTCCACGACCGTAGCCTCGTTATAGAGGGGCAGCTGAACCGTTACCCGTGGCAGGTCCACGTCCGGCGTGGGACTGATTTGGGCGATGCGTTCAACGAACTTACGCGTCCGCCAGCACATCAGCGCTAAATGCGCGCGATGCAGGCCGTACGTGCAGAGAGCCAGCAGAACTACCAAATAGACGCAGACGAAAAGTATCTCCATAACGGTGCTGAGCCCTGTTACCAGGCTGAAAAACCACGAATGTCACCGAAATGTAATTCTTTGCACGACCTTGTCACACTTCCACTCTGCCTGTATTTTTGAGCAGTACGGAGCCCGTGTGAGTGAACCCGCTCTCCCCAGATCGCCCCATCTGCTAACAGGCGGGCAATGGCAACCAGCCTCTTCCCTGTGGGCGCCGACGATGTCCTCTACATCGTTGATCTCTCCAACTACGTCCTTCGTGCCTACCACGCCATCAGCGAGCTGCATTCCCCGAGCGGCGAACCCACCCATGCCGTGCACGGGATGGTCAACATGTTGGACCGGCTCCTCAGGACGCAAAGGCCCCGCCTCCTGGCGGTGGCGATGGATTCCGGGCGGGACACGTTCAGGCGGGATCTTTATCCCGAGTACAAAGCGCACCGACCTCCGGCGCCGCCCGACCTGAGACAACAGCTGATGCGTTGTGAACAGATCGTTGAGGCCCGCCGCTTCCCCGTCTTCAAACAAGTGGGCGTGGAGGCTGATGACCTAATCGCGAGCATTGTGGAACGCACGCTGCCGCAGAACCTGCGGATCGTGATTGTGGCGGCCGACAAGGATCTGATGCAGCTCGTGAGTCCGCGCGTGATCCTGTGGGATACGATGCGAAATAAGGTGTTTGGCCCACCCGAGGTGGAAGAGCGCTTCGGCGTGCGCGTGGAGCAACTCGGGGATTTGTTGGGTTTGATGGGCGATACCTCCGACAACATTCCGGGGGTGCCCCATATTGGGCCGAAAACCGCGCGCGATCTGTTGGTTCAGTTTGGAACGCTGGCTGAGATCTACGCAAAGCTCGACCAGGTTAAAGCGAAGGGCGTGCGCACAACACTCACGGACCATCGCGATCAGGCGTTTTTAAGCCGGCAGCTCGTTGAGCTCAAACGCGACTGCCCAGTCAATGTAGCCCCAGAAAACTTGCAGCTTGGCCGACCCGACGAGGCGTTGCTTGCGAAGGTTTACGAAGAGCTGGGCTTCGCCCGACAGTTGAGTCTCCTCGACGCTCCCAACCCAACCGCGACGGCGACGACAACAACACCCACTTCGAACACGAGCTCCGGACCTAGCACACCTGCAGCGGCGTTTCCTGAGCCCAAGCTCACCACGGTGTTTGAAGAAGAGGACTTGCAGCGGCTCGTGTTGGCAGCACAAACCAGTCGCATGTTGGTTCTCGAAACCTTCACCAGCGAGGTCAATCGGGCCTCAGAATTGGTGGGCCTGGCGTTGTTGGCGGACCTGAGCGAAGCCTTCTACGTACCGCTTGGGCACCGTTACCTCGGTGTTCCAAAGCTCCTCGCACTCGATCGGGCACGGCAGATTCTGAGCCCATTGCTGGCTGACGCAACGGTGCGCAAACGGGCCTACGATCTGAAACGCTGTGCCGTAGACTTGCAGGCGTTCGGTCTGAGCCTCGAAGGCTTTGACTTTGACGTGAAACTCTCCAGCTACTTGCTGGATCCCGACGGCAACCACGATGCCGCCGCCATCGTGAGCAGTGAGCTCGGTCGCGTCGTCGCAACACGTGCGACGCTTCTGCACCCCGGGCGTGGGCAACGTCGCGACGCCGCGGAAATCTCAGTGGTCGAGGCTGCTCAACAGCTCAGCTCCGAGGTGACGCACACGGCCGTCCTGGCTGAGCGCTTGGAGCCCCGGCTCCATGATGCAGGCCTCCAGAAGCTATTGGCTGAGATGGAGCTGCCGTTAGCTCATCTGTTGGCTCAGCTCGAATCGGTCGGAGTCTTGATCGACACCGCGAAACTGGCCGAACTCAGCAAACGTTGTGAACTTTTGCTGGCTGACCTTGAAAAACGCGCACACGAGATCGCAGGCCGCGAATTCAACGTGAATTCTCCACGCCAGCTCGAAACCGTACTGTTCGATGACTTTAAGCTCAAACCTGTAAAGCGCACCAAAACTTCGCGCTCCACCGACCACGAAACTCTCGAGTCTTTGGCTGACGAACATCCCCTGCCCGGCCTGATTCTAGAGCTCCGGCAATACGCCAAACTGAAGGGCACGTACATCGATGCCCTGCCCCAGCTGGTTCGGCCGAAGACAGGCCGCGTGCACACGCGCTGGGAACAAGCCGTGGCCGCCACCGGCCGACTCTCATCCATTGATCCGAATCTGCAGAACATTCCGATCCGCACTGAGCTGGGGCGCGATGTTCGCGCCGCCTTCATCGCTCCGCCCGGATTCGCATTGGTGAGCGCCGACTATTCGCAGATCGAATTGCGCGTTCTCGCTCACCTATCCAACGACGCCGTGTTGGTAGATGCCTTCCGAACGGGTCAAGACATCCACACCCGAACTGCCATGGAGATCTTTGAGCTCTCGGAAGATGAAGTGAAACGCGAACATCGAACACGCGCAAAAGCCGTCAATTTCGGCGTTATTTATGGCCAAGGGGACAATGGGCTCGCCAAATCACTGGGCATCTCGCGGGCCGAGGCTGGCAATTTCATCGCCGCGTACTTTCGCCGCTACGAAGGCGTTCGCCACTTCATGAATCAAACGTTGGAGCAAGCTCGGGCAGGCGAAACCGTCCGCAGCCTGCTCGGCCGTCGGCGCTTGGTTCCCGAAATTTCAAGCGGAAACCGCGCCAAACGCCTAGCCGCCGAGCGGATCGCGATGAATATGCCGATTCAGGGGACAGCCGCAGATCTTCTGAAACTTGCGATGCTGGCACTCCGCACTCCGCCTACGCCGGGAACCCGCATGATCCTTACGGTACACGACGAATTGGTGTTTGAAGTTCCCGAGGCAGAGCTTACGGAGGCGAGACTCAAGATCCAGCAAACCATGGAAGCTGTGTACCCACTGAACGTGCCACTCGTGGTGGATGTGGGCCATGGAAGGAACTGGAAGGAGGCGCATTGACCTCCGGAAAGCCGCGCGCCACACCGGTCGCCATTCTGGGAGCGGGTCTCACCGGCATGAGTGCGGCGCTTGCCCTCAAGCGTGCACAAGTTCCCTTCCGTATTTTCGAGCAACAAATGCAAGCGGGGGGACACGCCGTCACGCTGGAAGAGGACGGCTATCGCTTTGACCGCACCGGACACCTGTTGCACCTTCGACACGCCGACCTGAGGGAAGAAGTCAGCAGCTGGCTAGCCGGCGAAACCTTGAATATCGTGCGCAAGAGCCGGGTGTTTTCGCAGGGAGTCTACACCCATTATCCCTTCCAAGCCAATACGTTCGGGCTGCCGAAAGCCGTTGTTTACGCCTGTTTACTCGGATTTATTCAAGCCAACGCACGTGCCAATCAGCCCAAGCCGCGGAACTTCGAAGAGTTCTGCCGACAACATTTTGGCGACGGGATCAGCGAGCACTTCATGCTCCCTTACAACGCCCGACTTTGGGGCGTGCCACCAGCGGAGATCACGAGCGACTGGTGCCAGCGCTTCGTACCCATCCCGAGCCTCGAAGAGGTACTGGCAGGAGCACTTGGCTGCGCTTCACGCGAAATTGGTTACAATACCCACTTCATCTACCCTCGACTCGGCATCGGGCAACTGAGCCTTGCCATGCAAGCTCAAATTCCGAATCTGGAGCTAGGCCGAGCCCCAAAGGGCATCGACCTGACGCGACGTTCACTCGAATTTGATACGGAACGCGTCGACTTCAAGGTTCTGATAAGCTCGCTTCCGCTACCCAAGCTCATCGAGCTCTTCGATGCTCCGCCAAAGGCCGTGCTCGACGCGAGCCGCCGGCTTCGTTGCACTCATCTCTATTACCTTGACGTTGCACTCCATGCGCCATGCCCTCAAGATCTGCACTGGGTCTACGTTCCTGAGCAGAAATACCCATTTTATCGTGTCGGATGCTATTCGAACTTCTCGAAGGAGATGGCGCCGCCTGGCTGCGCGAGTTTGTACGTCGAATTGGCTTCCCGCGAACCACCGACGCTCTCGGAGATCTTGCCGAAAGTCATCAAGGGGCTGTTGGAGCTCCAGTTGATCGGCAGCGCGGAGGATGTCGCATTCGCCCACGTCCGGCGCATCGATCACGCCTACGTGATTTTTGACCATGCGTACTTTGAGGCGCTTTCGGTGATCATGCCCTTCCTCAGACAAGAGCGTATTCTTTCGACGGGGCGCTACGGTGGTTGGAACTACTCCTCAATGGAAGATGCGTTAATGTTTGGGCGAGACGCCGCAAAGAAAGCGGTCGAGTGGCTCGTATGAACGGGCCGCCTGAAGTTTCGATTGTGATCCCGATCTACAACGAGGAGGGGCTGCTCCACTCTTCCGTGGTGGATCTCCACGATCGGTTGCTTACTTTCAATCTTGAGTATGAGCTACTCCTGATCGAGAATGGCTCAACGGACGACACAGCGCATGTCGCTCGCGAGTTGTGCGGGAAATTCCCAGAAGTTCGGCTCATTCAGAGCGCCAGCGCCAACTATGGGCTGGCACTCCGGACGGGAATTCTAGAAGCGCGGGGGCGCTACGTCATTTGTGATGAAATAGATCTCTGTGACACTGACTTCTATCGTGAGGCGCTCGATATCTTGCGACGGCAAGCAGCCGTGCTCGTGATTGGCTCGAAACTGATCGGCGGGGCACGCGACGCACGGCCATTTTTTCGACATGCCACAAGCCACATCTACACCGCGCTGCTCAGGGCACTGTTCGACTTTCGCGGGACGGACACTCACGGGTTAAAAGCGTTCCACCGCGAGGAACTCTTAAGTGTGGTGCAGGCCTGCGTCGTCGACAAAGACGTCTTCGCCAGTGAGCTCGTGCTCCGAACCTACCGGGCAGGCCTCGCCGTCCGTGAGATCCCGGTGCAGATAGCCGAAAAACGCCCACCTTCGATCAACTTGACGCGCCGTGTCCCCGCCGTCCTGAAAAACTTGGCGAAGCTCACCTGGGCTATCCGAATGAAAGGCTGAGCCCATGGCGAAGGCTTCGGACCGAGCTTTTTCTCGCCCTGATTTGCCCATCGATCAGGTATTGGGCGAACTCGTGAGTTTGCTAAAACAGCAGCCAACGTTGGTGTTAGAGGCCCCGCCCGGCGCTGGAAAAACGACACGGGTGCCGCTGGCTTTACTGGAGGTGGTTCCGCCTGGAAGCGAGATCCTGGTCGGCGAGCCGCGGCGTGTTGCTGCCAGGTTAGCAGCGGAGCGCGTAGCAGCGGAGCTCGGTGAACGTCCCGGGCAAACCGTGGGTTACAGCGTGCGCTTCGAGGAGTCGCGCTCAGCCGCCACCCGCGTGAGGTACGTGACGTATGGCCTGTTGCTCCGCGAGCTCTTGCGTGAGGGCGCGCTCGGGAACGTGGGCGCGGTAGTTCTCGATGAATTTCATGAGCGCAGCCTGGCGAGTGATGTCTGCCTGGCCCGCCTTGTAGCGCTGCAAAGGAGCACCCGCCCGGACCTCCGGCTCCTCGTGATGAGCGCAACTCTCGAAGGCGAACGCCTAGCCAGCGAGCTCGGCAACTGTGCACGGATCCGCAGCGAGGGCCGCACGTTCCCGCTCAGCGTGGAACATCTGGACAAACCCGACGAGCGCCCGCTTGAAAAACAGGTTGCCAGTGCTGTTCGCCAATCGCTCGCCCGGGAAGCCACGGGCGACATCCTGGTGTTTCTGCCTGGTGCTCGCGAGATCCGTTTCGCCAGTGTGGCGCTTGAAGCGCTCGCACGCGAAGCGGGAGCAGCCGTATTACCGCTGCATGGTGATCTCCCACTCAAGGACCAAGTGAGCATCCTCGGTCCTAGCTCGCGCCGTAAGATCGTACTGGCTACCAACATTGCAGAAGCTTCGGTGACGGTCCCCGGGGTGACGACCGTCATCGATTCCGGGCTAGTGCGCCAAGCCGAACACGCCCCGCACACGGGCGTTTCTCAGCTCAAATTAGTCAAAGCGAGCCAAGCTTCGGCGATTCAACGCGCTGGCCGTGCGGGCCGTACGCGGCCAGGACACGTGTTGCGCCTTTACACGCGCGGTGATTTCGAAACGCGCCCAGAGCAGCAGATCCCAGAGATCCGGCGCTCCGATCTCTCGGAGATGTGGTTGCTCTTGAAATCCATGGGTATCCAGGAGCCCGAGAAGCTGGTCTGGCTCGATGCCCCGGAGCCAAAAGCTGTGGTGGCGGCGCACCAGCTGTTGCGTAGCCTGGGCGCATTGAATGAAGAGGGAGCCATCAGCGATGTAGGGCGAAAGCTGCTAGCTTTCCCAGTGCATCCACGCCTGGGCAGAGTGATCTTGGAGGGTCAAGCGCGGGGCGTGGCCGAGCAAGCCTGCCTGTTAGCCGCCCTGCTCACGGAACGCGACGTACGCCTTGAGGCGCGAGGCGCGCGAACCGGCGGACCTTCACCGAGCGCTCACCTGGAGCCGGGGCCCTCGGATGCGTTAGAGCTCTTTGAGCGCTTTGAATTAGCGCGCCAAGCTAACTTTGAAGCATCCGAGCTGCGTTATCTGGAGCTCGATCCCGGCGCGGTTCGCACGGTTTCTTTGCTGGAAAAGCAGCTAGTGCGCGCCCTCCCCCGAGCACTCTCGGAACGTGCTTATCCCAGCCCAGCAGAGCTTGACAGCCTGTTGCGCCGCTGTTTGTTGACTGGCTTTTCTGATCGGGTCGCGCGGCGACGTGCTCCGGGCGCCCGTGAACTCATCCTGTGCAACGGGCAAACAGCGACCCAGAGCGAAAACAGCGTCGTGGCAATAGAGCCTCTGCTGTTGGCTTTGGACGTCGAGGAACGGCGTGAAGCCCAACGTGGGCCACAGATCCAAGTTCGGCTCGCGAGTGCCATCGATACGGATTGGTTGTTAACGGACTATTACGCGAGCCTGGAGTTTGCGGATGCCATCGTGTTCGATGAGGAACGCGGTCGCGTCGAAGCGGTCAGCAAAATCAATTATGGTTCGGTGGTGCTTGAGGAGGTTCGCTCGCCCGCCACACCGAATGAGGCTTCCGCAGAAGTTCTGTTTCGGTACGCCAGCAAACGTGGAGCGCTCACGACGAAGGTACGCGAGGCCACCGCACTCCTTGCCGGGCGCCTGGAGCTCGTCACGCGTTTTTCTGGCGCTGCGCTGACCGACGCAACTCTCGATTGGCCCACGCGGGTGCTCAAGAATGCCTGTAGCCTGACCACACGCCTCGCGGAGCTCGAAAAGCTTGATTTTGCCCCACTTGCGCTGACTTTTCTCACCCCCGCCGAACGCGAGGGACTTGAACGCCTCGCGCCGGAACGGCTGCACCTCGGCCCAGGCCGTAGCCTGAACGTTCACTACGAAGCAGGCCTTGCGCCGTGGGTGGAGTCGCGTTTACAGGATTTTTTTGGGATGACACAGGGGCCGAGTGTTGGTGCCGGAAGCGTGCCCGTGACCCTCCACTTGCTCGCGCCCAATCAACGGCCAGTTCAGGTGACCACTGATCTCGCTGGATTCTGGGAACGCCACTACCCCGGCATCCGGAGAGAACTCATGCGCCGTTACCCGAGGCACTCCTGGCCTGAAGACGGCGCAACAGCGACACCGCCGCCACCGCGCAAGATCGGCCAGAAGTAATAACATTCAAGACAGCAGGCTATCCGCGTTGAAGCGTGCTTTTTGTATCCGAATCGAGCGCCCCAGCAGCGCCCCGGTCAACGTGCCTTCGCTATTTCGCAGCGGACGGCCGGGCTCAAATCTTCTGCTTCAAGCGCGCCAAGAGCTGCAACGCATCGAGCGGAGTCATATTCTCAATATTCACGGCGCGTAGAGTTTCAATGGCATCCGCGTGTTGGCGTGAGACGTGCGCTGAATCAAAGAGACCAAGCTGCGTGCGCGCCTCTTTCGACACTGGGCGTTGCTTGGCTCCACCGCGCCCATCTTCGAACGATGCCAAGAGCGCGCGGGCCCGTGCGAGCACCGACTCTGGGAGCCCGGCTAACTTAGCAACGGCAATACCATAGCTGCGGCTGGCAGCGCCTGCGACTACGCGGTGTAGGAACACAATGTCTTCACCTTCTTCGCGAGCACTCACGCTGAAGTTGGCCATGTGGCGGGAGTCATTCGCGAGGCTCGTGAGCTCATGATAATGCGTCGCAAACAGCGCCCGGCATTGCACGGCTTCATCCAGGTATTCGGCAACAGCCCAGGCAATCGCCAGCCCATCGAAGGTACTCGTACCGCGGCCAATCTCATCCAAAATCACCAACGAGCGACGCGAAGCGCGCCGCAGAATCTCAGCGGTTTCGGTCATTTCCACCATGAAAGTGCTTTGACCTTGCGCCACGTTATCGCTGGCACCCACGCGCGAGAGCACGCGATCAACCAAGCCGATCCGAGCGAAACGCGCCGGCACGAAGCTGCCCATCTGGGCCAGAATCACTGTCAACGCCAGCTGTCGCAAGAAGGTGCTCTTACCGGCCATGTTGGGACCCGTGATAAGCCAGAAGCGTTGCGTCTCAAGATTGAGCTCCACGTCGTTCGGAACGAACCGCCCCGCAGCTGCCAAACGTTCGACCACCGGATGGCGCCCGTCGCGAAGCTCGATCACGTCCGAGGCGTCCACCATCGGTCGACAATAATCGTAACGATGCGCCACCTCGGCCAAAGCCGCTGCGACGTCCCAACGAGCCACTAAGCTTGCCAGCTGATACAGGCGTGCCCCCGAAGCGGCTGTCTCCGCGACCAATGTTGAAAAGAGTTCTAGCTCGCGTTCGCGATGTTGGTCTTCAGCTGTCGTAATTCGGTGAGCTAGCTCATCAAGCTCATCATTCGTGAAGCGTTCGCCACCGCTCACCGTTTGCTTGCGGCGCCAGGCCTTCGGAGCCTTCGCGGCGTGGCTGCGGCTCACCTCGACATACCAGCCAAATACTCGAGTAAATCGCACTTTTAAGGTGCCGACATCCGTTTCTTGGCGCAAGCGCACTTCAAGCTCCAGCATGAGCTCGGCACCGGTCTTACGCAGCGTTGCAAACTCGTCCAGCTGAGCGTCGTAGCCCACCTGAAATACGCTGCCCTCCTTAGGCTGGGCCGGCGGCCGCTCAACTAAAGCGCGACTGAGCAACTCCGCAAGCTCAGCCACCGTATCGATCGAGTCTGATACATGCAGGCTCTCTCTTGCTACGAGGTCCCGCGTCTCCGAAAGCAGCTGACTGGCCTTCTCAGCCGCGAGTAAGCCATCGCGCATTTTCCCGAGGTCGCGAGGATTCACCTCGCCGAGTGCCGCGCGCACGCTCAAACGTTCAAAATCGGCCACCTCACTCAAGCAAGCGCGCAGTTCTGTACGGAGCGCGGAATTCTGCACAAAAAACTCGACAGCATCGAGCCGCCGGCGGATCCGTTTCAGCTCAACGAGCGGCGCCAAGATCTGTCTTCGCAACAAGCGTGCACCGAGCGGCGTTACGGTCTCGTCAATGACGTGAAGTAACGTAGCTTCATCGTTTCCGGAGAGTGAGCGCGTGAGCTCTAGGTGCGCTTGGGTTCGACCGTCCAGGTGCAGACACTGACTCGGATCCCAATGCACCAAGCGCCGCACCGGGAGTTCGCTGCGACCGGGATGACACTCCTTCACGTACCGAAGGGCACGCGCAGCCGCGGTGCACGCGCACTCCTTGAGCGCTTGCGCATCCAGCGCCCACCCACCCAACCAACCAGCCGTCGCAGACGCTTCCAAAGGTTCATCCAGCCGAACCACCCCAACCCCAAGTGAAACCCGAACGCTCTCGGCGAACTCCCCAACCAGCTCGGATTCACCGCCTAAGAGCAGCTCCTCGGGCTGCGCGTGTGCAATTTCCGCGAGGAGCACGGATAGATCCAGAAGCTCAGTTGCTCGCATCTCACCTGTTGAAAGATCGAGCAGAGCAAAACCAATACCGCTTCGCGTTGCCTCCACGCTGCAGAGCCAATTGTTGCAATTGGGACGCAGGTGCTCCTCAGCCGTCACCGTACCCGGCGTGAGCACACGCACGACCTGCCGTGGAACGATCCCCTTCACAGTGGAGGGATCTGCCATTTGTTCGCAGATGGCGACCTTCTGGCCCTTGGCTAAGAGCCGAGAAAGATAGTTATGCGCCGCGTGATACGGAACTCCCGCCATCGGGATTTCGTCGGGTTTTCCTTTGTTGCGGCTGGTTAGCGTCAGGTCGAGTAATCGTGCGCCCAACACGGCATCGTCACCGAACATTTCATAAAAATCACCCAGGCGAAAGAAAATCAGCGCATCCGGATAGGCGCGCTTCGCCTCCGCATGCTGCTGCATCACCGGTGTGTTCGGCCCTGCCACTCCCCTTGCCTAACAAGAACACCAGCAGAAAGGTAGTGAGAAGGGCAGCTCAATAATAAGAGACGGAGCGACCCTGCGGCGTCGTGAGATCAATCAGTGAAAGGCCGAGCGTGCTGCCGTCGACGATTCCAAGTTCGCCAAGGCCTGAAATGTGCTCCAGCGCGACGGGCAAGACACGACCCGAGCTGGCTTCAAGTCCGCCAAAACTTAGGAACATCGGTGAGAAACCACCGATGGTGCGCCACGTAAACAGCATGTCGCGCTCACTTGGGCTGGTGCCTCGATACACCGCAAAGCGTGCGGTCAGGCCATTGAACACGCAAGCACTCTCCGCGGGCAAAGGACCGCCTACGGTGCCTGCGGTGCCCACGATGGGATTGATACACACCTCGCCCGGAGTGGCCGCAGTCCCGAACGGTGACACCTCAAAGGCACGGCCTTCGAAGAAAGCTTTGCCAGGATCGGTGCCCAGCACACATTCAAACCTGCCAGCTTGGCTTTGCTTCCCGACAACGCGGTGACGAAAGCCTCCGCTAGAGCCTTGCAACACCCACTGTTTACCGCCGCGCACGACATAAGAAACTGGACCCGGAAAGCAGCAGGCTGCCTGGGAACTTGCTAAAGCCACATCGCCCTGCCGGGGCGTCACGGACAGTTCGCCTTCGTGCGCTTCTTCGATTCGGAAGTCGCGACTGACTTCCAAGATCTGACTATCTGGCGCACCAAAAAACTCGCGACAAGCCACGTAGCTGCAGGAGCTGGCTTGTGCTGATTTCCAATAGGGATCCTCGGCGTTGGGCACGTCGGAAACGAGCTGCACGTAGTCGGCATACTCAGTCGCGAACCCGCTCAGAGCCGGTCCAGCGAGTTCAAATTTCTCGGCTCCCAAGACCCGCATCAAGGCTTGGCTCTGCACTCCTTGCGCGCAAAACAGCCCATTTTCGTCCTCCAGCACCGTTAGAGCACCCGCATTAGGCTTCAAGACACCCGTCGAACTCACTCCACCCACGGCTCCCTCAAACGTCAACGCCACATTCTCTGCGGAGGGAAACGAACGCGGTTGATTGAGCGGCAGCGTGATGGCGTTGCGCTCAGCAGAACTTGGCTCCAGGTCAAGCAGGTTGGATGCGCTTGGCTCGGTAGTGTAAAGCGTTGTGTTGACGAAAACTTGGGCACACGCATCACCCACGCATGGTGCGGAACCCGAACCTGGATACTGAACGGGCAAGAGCTTCGGGTGCGTCTTGCCAGTGTCCGTCTGGCTGCTGGTCGACAGTCGAACCCCAAACTGGGTCAACGTTGGAAACTGCGTGAGCGCCGGAGCTCGCACTCCAAAGTCTGTCCGATTGACCATGGTTTGGGCTGAACGGACGCGATGTGGCTCCACCACGTGACAGCTGACCTCGTTCGTGACGGTGGGCGCGCCGTCACGCGTGCGGTCGTTGCTGAGGAAGGGGGGCAGATCGGCAGCATCACTTTTGCAGCCCCGGAAGTTTTCGATTGAAGATTTCTGGGTCGCCAATGGGCGGCGGCAGTCGGCATCGGCGTCGTCCACGTCTAGCACCGCGATCTGGCCATTCGCCAGCAAAACGAAGCCAAAAGTGCCCCGCAACGGCGTCGGGCCTGCGCCTGATCTCAGGTTCGAAGCGGGCCGGTATTTCACCTCTGGCAAATCCGTGCTGCTGAGAGCTGGATCTGGATTGCAGCGCGTGCCCCAGACGCCAATCCCCGTGGGGCCGGTGACCGGAACATCGTGATTAGCAAAGACAACATCCGCTGCTGGCGCCGTGAAGCTAATGCGATCCGCATCCTCAAGCGGCATGCGGGCCGACCCCGCACGCACCAACGGTGTTTGCTGCCGGGACTTCGCACTGACGTCGAAAATCATGACGCTCGCGGCGGGCTCATCCCCGTCATCAATCGCGTACAGGAAACGTTCGAGATTCGCGGTCAATGGGCTAACAGCTACCTTAGTGGTGGTGACCAAGCGCTCCGGACGCCGAAGGGAGGTTGGCAAAAGCGGAGGTTGTTCAACGGGCAGGCAGGGGTCGGTCACGTCAAGGCGATGGATCACTGGTGCGCCGCTATCCGAGATGTAAAGCGTGCTATCCGCCAGAGCCACATCGGAGGGGCGAGACACAAACCCGGTGCCTGCCAAATCATAGCGCTGCGCACTCACTGTGCCGGGAACGAGCGACAAATCCAGAGGCAAGGGTTGCTCGAGCCCTCCTATCGGGCGCTCGGAGCTCAGAGGCAGCCAAGCCTCAATCTCACAGGGCGCAAAGGAGCCAGCGTTTCTGTCTACGATCGCCTGTGCATCCAGCACCGCCACGGCGCCCTGATCTGGCAAGAGCACCAGTAGCTTGCGACGACCAGCAAACGGAAAACTCGAGCGCGTGAGATCAGCGGGGCAAGCTTGCCGGGAAGCGGCTGCGGGCGGGCCCAGCTCGGGTTCTGTGCTCAGGCAACTCCTACGAACACTCCCGTCTGGGCGGGCGGGGTCCGTGAGCAAGAGCAGCTTCTTGGGCGCCGAAGGGAGCGCGCAAGCCGGGAACTCCGAGATATCCGAGGAGTTTTCGATACACGACGTGGGCAGTGCAAAAATCCCCTCACGGCCGGGCTCGGCGACGGCCACGAAGCTGGCCTGGCCGTCCGGAGTCGAAACGATATCCGCGGGACGGGCGCCGACCGCCAGAAATGAAAACCCAGGCACCGATGGGTTAACGTCAACCACGCCACCGCGGGTGACATCGATCACAGCGACTTCGCCGGTGAGGGTCTGCGTCACTAATCCCAACATCCGATTCTGTAGCGACAACGGGCTCGTGCGATCGGGGCATTCCCGAATGTCTTTGCCGACACCCGCAGGCCCAACGCAGACGAACGAAACCGCTCCCGCAGCTTGGAGCGAGCGTAGCGGCACTTCGCCTGAACTGTTCGTGCAACCTGACAACCAACACAGACCGAGAACGGCAACGATGCTTCTACCAAGGGTGCGAATCGAAAATTTCATTTTGTGGCTCTTGGCGCGCTGGGTTGGCCAACGGAAAGGACAATCTTGGCGTAATCACCCGTATGCGAGCGATCCAGATCAATGACTCCGATGTAGGAATCGGTGAAGTGAGCCACGTAAGCCACGTGGCGCTGTTCGTCGACAACGAGGGCGTGAGGCCCTCGGCCCGTTCGGATCTCGGTTTCCAGTTGTCCGCGTACAGGGTCGTAGACAAAGATCAGTCGCGAATCGAAACACAGCACGAACACTCTGAGCTCGAGCTTGCCCTGTTCGTTCAAGATCCGTCCGAGCACCACCCGCGATGGGCCGAAAGATAGCGGGATGGTTTGCTTGAACGCGGGCAGCGGAAGCCCCGCCTCACCGGTTCCGAGCTGCTGAATGTCACCGACCAATAGGCTAGCCGGGGTCCGATTAGCCACGAAAACGGCGTTCGCAATCCGGGCTGCAGCGCTCAAGCACTGGATATAGGCGCCCGCCTTGGCCTCCTCGCACTGGCCTGAGAGAGCGCATTCCGGCGAAACGCTGTGAGCTGTGGCGCAGCTTGCTTCAGCCGCGCCGCGTTCCGAACTATCCAGCGCAATGCCCCGAGAGTCACTCCCGAATGCATTGGCATTCACGCCGACACTCCCAACCTCCCGGGCCTGAGGAGGCTCCGGGGCGGACGCTTCCGCATCCAGAAATTTGATCAGGCGAACTTCCGGAGATGTCCGCGCCGTTAATAAAAACGCGGGACTTCGTGACGCCTGGGCGCGAGCGGGCGGAACCAACGCAATCGCGCTAGGCCTAAAAATTCCCCCGAAAGTGGTCGGTGCAAGAGTACCAAGCGAGCGGAGTGTCAGCCCACCAGACCAATCGTGATCGAACACCGAGAGCTGCGCCCCCTCACTCTGCTGATGAATGCCGAGCAGCGCTTGCCCGTCGAGTGTAGCCGCTAGCCCCATCGGCTCCTTTGGCAACTCGATCGTACGCCCAAGTTGGTCAACTCCCCTCTTCACGGAGAACGATGCGGCGCATTGGCGCTTTCCATCCACATCGCATCTGAGGCTCCCATCTTCATCTGCATCGACAAACGCCACCGAAGCACTCCCACGCAAAGGCAGGAAGATTCTTCCAGTAGCTCCAGCCGACTCGTTTGCCGGCCGGGTTAGGTAGAGGAGGTCGGTCGCAAACGCCCCGATCTTGATGGCGTCAGCGAGCAGCGAAGCGCCGCCGCCTTGGGGTGAACCGATCGCCACAGGCGCGCAAGGCCCGGGCACGAGGATCTGATCCGCCGCGCTCGCCTCACCCAGTGCGCCGCAGCGACCTCGACAGTCCATGCCTGGCGCGCAGTACGCAGGCATGTATGACAAGATTCGAGCGGTATCTAAAGACTGAAGAGTCCCACCGTTAAATTGCAGATCGAAGTCACTGTTCACGACGAAGAGGTGCCGGCCCGCCGGATCCAGTGCCAGGCCCACCGGAAAGTAAACCCGGTCGAGTGGTGGCGCAATGCCATCACCCGCGCCTGAACAGCCCATCAAAAAGCCGCAAGCAGCGGCGAATAGTGTCTTTGTGAACGGGTTCATCAACGGGGCGCGAGCCTAGTTGCACAACCCACCCACCGCAATGTTGTGGGGAACTCAGATCTCGAAGATCACTACGCCACGCTCCACGTCGTCCTTCGCAGGCTTTGGTTCTGCTTCAGGGCGATGGGGATAGACATCAATGGGCAGCTCTAACCTAGGCTGCTCAGCCCGCCGGCGGCGGCGATCTTCTTCTTCTCTGCGGCGTATCTGTTCGATGATGAACGGGGGTAGCATTCGTGGCCTCGTTTCTGGGCAACTGTGCCGACCTATAAGAGTAATCTAGTCACGCGTTCCTATTGGTCAAGTTCGGTCACTTCCGCCAATCCTTTAGCCCAAACGCCCGCCACCGCCGAAAGGGCGTAGGTCGCTGTGCGTGGTCTGGGTCTCGACCTGGCCAATCTCCCAGGAATTCGTAGATTAAACGGCCTTCCGTGTGGGTCCGGCCAGACCGCAGGCGTGCGGGGAAGGGTGTTTTGATGATAAGTTCGAACCGTGACGGGCCGCCCCAGAAGATGGATGAGTTGCGCGGCGGCCGGTCTTGGGTTGTGGTGGTCGGCCACAGCCCACGCGGCCTTCGCCTTCAACGACCCCAGCTGGGAAGGCACCAGCGAATTTCTGGCTGCCGCTCGGGAAACGCTGGGGACCCAGCGGGTTCAAATCCTATCGGCGCTGGATTTTGGAACGCTAAAACCGGCCGACGGGCTCCTCATCCTGCATCCCGAATCGGATCTCAGCTACGAGCAACTGAGCCGATTCATGAGCGTTGGCGGACGCGTCGCCATACTCGACGACTTTGGAAGCGGTGCGCGCCTACTCAAACGTTTTCAGATCACGCGCGTGAATGCTCCGCTCGACCCGGTGGAGACCCTGCGAAACAACGCTGAGCTGGCGATAGCCGTTCCAGCTTTTCAGAGTTCTAAGAATCACGTGGTGCGGCATCCCACTGCGCTGAACGTGACTCGCCTAGTGACCAACCATCCGACGGTCTTCGTGCATGACCATCTCACCCCGATTCTGTCGATTCGCACGCGAGGAGGTGAGGAGGCTGCACTCGCCGTCACCGGTGTCATTGGGGACCGTGGCCGGCTGCTCGCGATGGGTGACCCATCCGCATTTATTAACCTCATGCTGCGGTACCCTGGAAACCGCCAGTTTGCGAAAGGACTCGTGCAGTATCTCGTGGGCCCCGACACTTGGGGCGCGCGCGGCGGAACTCTGTACTTGCTCGCCAATGCGTTTCCACAGGTGGGCACCTTTGGGCAACCCGCGTCGGTGCTCGAACGCGTGCGCGAAGGCGTTGATAGTATGGTGGACGGACTTTCGCGCACTCGCGAACAGGGGCTGCCCGATGTCATCGCTTACATGCTCGCGGCGGTGTGCTCACTCGGTGCCCTCGCCTGGGCCCTCCTTCGCGCCACCAAGCCCTATCGCAGACTGACGCCACGCTACGCGCTGGCCGCTCCGCTGGCAGCCCAAGGCGGAACAGCGGGGCGCGCTGCTGTACTGGCAGCTCCGACCACCCATGGGGCGCTCACGCTCGTTGAACTGAAGGGAGCCATCACCGAGCGCTTTGCGGCGCGCCTGCAACTTGAGCCCCACCCCTCTGCGGCTCAGATACTTCATGAAGCCGAGCACCAAGCCGTCCTTGATAAGCACGCCTTGGCGGAGCTGAAGGCGCTGATTTCCGAGCTTGAATCCGCCGAAAACAACCTAGTTGGGCCAAGGCCGAGGCAGATCCGTGGCGGCGAGGTCGATCGCCTACGGAAGCGGGCCCTCAAACTCTTGAAAGCATTGTAAGCTGAAAAGCTTGGAGTGGTGCGTTGAGTCAAGCCCTACAGATCAATGAAATCGAAGCGGCGCGCGAGCGCTTGAACCGTGTCCGATCCCAAGTGGCACGTGTCTACGTGGGGAACCCCGCAGCCGTCGACATGTTGCTGGTTGGGCTCCTAGCGCGCGGGCATGTGCTGTTAGAGGGTGTCCCCGGTGTCGCAAAAACAACGCTGGTGAAGACCTTTGCGGCGACGCTTGGGATGACAGTGCGTCGCGTACAATTCACACCCGACCTATTGCCGGCGGACATCACCGGCACGTACGTGCTGAACCCCAAGGATGGCACCTTCGCGCTGCGGGGCGGCCCGATCTTTACGAACATTCTCTTGGCGGATGAGATCAACCGCGCGCCCGCGAAAACTCAATCGGCTTTGCTCGAAGCCATGCAGGAACACCAGGTTACCATCGAAGGGGACCGCTTCGTCTTGCCGGATCCATTCTTTGTCCTGGCAACCCAAAATCCAATTGATCTGGAGGGTACGTATGCCCTACCCGAGGCTCAAATCGATCGCTTCCTCCTGCGCGTACGGATGGGCTATCCAAGCGTTCGCGAAGAAGTGAGCATGCTCCGCACGCACGGAGTGGCGGCACCCGAGGTCGAGCCTGTGCTCTCAGCAGAAGACGCCACGCGACTCCAGTCGATTGCCGCTCGGGTGCACGTTGAGGACGATTTGTACGAGTATGCAGTGCTTCTAACGAGCTTTACCCGCAGCCACCCCAAGGTCGTGCTGGGAGCGTCGCCGCGCGCTTCGCTCAGCCTGTTGCGCGCTGCAAAAGGCAGCGCGGTGCTAAAAGGACGCCCGTTCCTCACCCCCGATGACATCCAGGACGTGGCGTCCGCCGCACTCGCGCATCGCTTGATTCTAGTGCCCGAGCTTGAGGGTGATGTCCGCGCACGCACTGGCATCATCGAAGAAGCCCTCGGCAAGGTGAGCTATCGCAGGAACGTGCGGCCGCTCTGAGGCCACGCTGAAAAAACTGAAGCTCGAAACCAGCCGCCCTCCTCCCGCGGGAGCACCCATAGTCGTAAGCCAATTCGCCATTTCGTGGCGAAATATTCACCACTTCGTGGCGAATTTGCATGCTCAATTTTAGTATATGCCGACCATTTTGAGCTAAATATGTCTCCAAGCCGTCAAAGCTAGAGCCAGACTAGTGCGCTAGCTGAGTCAGGAGCCGGTAGCTCAACGAAGGCATCCGCTTATCGTCGCAACCTGCTCCTTGGTCGCTAACTCGCCACGCGCTGCCGCAGCCAGAAGCTCGGCGTCGGGCATGTTTTGGCATATTGCTCGGCGAGGATTTGGCTCACGCTCCGGACGGTCGCATTATTGTCGAAGTTGTAGGCGCGTTGGGAAGGCGCGAGTGCTTCCGTGAGAGCTCGAAACGCGCTGCCCTCGACCGCTCAACGTGGCCGAACCGCGCACCCAAATCCGAATGCGCTATTCAATGAACGTGAGGGAGCGCTCCGGCTTTGTCAGCCAACACTTTGGACCAAGGTCGTCTTTTCTGATCATCATCGAGAAATGTCTGCGCGTTTAAGCCGCCTTTCTGGGATGACCAGGCCCCAATCTGCTACTTTGCGACCTCAACCGGAAACGCCAAGGTGCTTGCGCTCACATCGTCTTATGGAGTTTGGATCCACCTTGCCGACACGGACTGCCGTCCGTCGTGGGTGATCGCACAGCGCCTGCTGGCTCACTACCTCTTGGTGGTCAGCTTAGATGGCGCTGAGCAGATCGTGGTCGCGGGGGAACACTGCGCGATCCCAGAAGGGGCTGCGTACCTCATCCAACCAGGGGTGCTCGCGGAAAGAATTGGTTCAAAGGATGGCAATCGTCCAGCCTACTTTCACTTCGACCTCATCTTCAACTCACGGCGAAACGAACACCGAAACACCTACTCCGACGAATCCGATCTCAAGGGTCGAGAGCACCTGTTGCAACCGCCGATAGCTGACGTTTACGGAGTGGATCTACCCCTCTGTGTGCCGAAGAAACTCCAGCAGAAATTCGCTGCCAGCATTGAACCCATCCTTCGCCTCTGGAAGACCGGTCATCCTTACGACATTCTTTCCGCCAATCGCGAGCTTGAGGGTCTCTTGCTGGCTTGGGTCGCGTATGAAGCCCCCCGCACTGAGGCTGGAGCACCGCGCCTCGATCCCGAGACGCGAGTTCGTCGAGCGGAGGCAACGGCTCAAATGAATCTCCATCAAGGTTTCGCCGTAGAGGACTTTGCGCGTGCCGCGGGTCTCGGGCGCGCTCAGTTCGCACGCCTGTATGGTGATCTGCGAGGTGAAAGTCCCGGCAAGGCCTTGCGGGACATGCGACTGAATGAGGCCGAACGCTTATTGCGTCACACCAGTCTATCAGTGCAAGAGATCGGCAAACAGGTGGGATACGCCAATGCGTCAGTGCTCGCTCGGAGCTTCCAGGAGCGCTACGGGGCGACACCAAGTGAATGGCGGGAGGGGAAGGAGTAGGGCCGAACTCACCAGAGCCGCCAACCGCCGCTTGAGCAGGCCCGAAGCCAAAAGACGAAGATTACAAACCCAAGGAGCGCGCCGG
>Ga0209591_10000142_pt1 | contig 91696 bp, 127 predicted proteins | sample MAT01_FD_187207 | JGI IMG/M metagenome (GOLD analysis project Ga0209591, IMG submission 187207) | Freshwater microbial communities from Lake Fryxell liftoff mats and glacier meltwater in Antarctica - MAT-01 (SPAdes) (version 2) | ecosystem: Environmental > Aquatic > Freshwater > Ice > Liftoff...
TAGGTTCTAGTTCCCAAATGTTAGGAGCTTGCAATTTTGAAGCATTTAAAGTGCCACCTACCCCAGCACCTCCGGTAATCACAGAAGCTCCGGTTGTTGTCGATGTTGATGCTGTGGTATTAGTAATAACTATTGGTGCAGCAAAAGTTTTGGCACCTCCAATTGTTTGAGCGGCGGTTAAGTCCACAAAATTCTGAGTAGCGCTACCCGTTCCCCCATTGGCAATAGGCAAAACACCCACAACTCCACTCGTCAAAGGCAGTCCCGTCAGGTTTGTCAATATTCCACTACTAGGAGTCCCCAGTGCTGGAGTTGTAAAACTTGGTGATATTAAATTAGCTTTTAATGCGATTGATGCCGTGATTGTTGTGGCAAAATTAGCGTCACCCCCCAGCGCCGCCGCCAACTCTCCCAGTGTATCAAGAATAGCAGGCGAAGAGTTAACCAAAGCAGCAACTTCTAATCCTACAAACGCCGTAGTCGCAACCTGTGTGGTTCTTGTTCCTAAAGTCGCGGTTGGAACCGTGGGAGTTCCAGTAAATGCCGGAGATATGAGGTTTGATTTTAAATTAAGTGCGGTTTGAGTAGCGCTCGAAATAGGTTTACCAGCGTCGGAAGTATTGTCTACACTGCCAAGCCCTAAATTTGCAGCAGTCAGAGTAATGTTACTTGAACCGTTAAAAAGAACACCGTTGATGTTTCTCCCAGGTGTTAAAGTTGCAGCGCTTGCAACACTTTTGGCAGTATCAGCCGTATTGTTTACGCTACCTAAGCCGAGCGTAGCTCTTCCCGCTGCGCTGTCAGCGTCATCAATTAAGGTTCCTCCAAAGGCACTGAGAGTAGCCGTGCTCGCAATGTTCCCATCTTTTCTAATCAGGCCGTTGGTGCTTAAATTCGCAATAGAACCCAGAATGCCTACAATCTGAGATACGTCTAATTTAAGGCTTTGAATGCAGCGTCCCGGACTCCCCGGAATTACCGAATCCGGTCGCACGACAGAGATTTCGTCAGGTGCGACTACTGACGCTGGTTGCCAGACCCAAACTTCGATATTGTTTGTTGAAGCATTTGGAACTACAAACCACACACCTGCGGGGTCAGCGCTACCAAAGTTGATAGCCTTTAGAGCGGGTAAGCCTGTGAGAAAATTAGCAGTAGTAAAAGCCCTACCTGTGTCAGTGGGCATGAATATTAATTATGAATAGTTCATAGTTAATGTCACCAAAACTACTCTTGAATACTGTCAAGGATATAATCAATTTCCTCTTGCTGCAATACTTTCTTGTATTTGGGAGTTGTAGGTGCTTCAATATCTCTGTCAATACCCTGATGCCACGGCAGTCCTCCCCCCAGGTTTAAAGCTTGAAATTTGTAATTAGTGAGCATAGCGGGGTTGTAGTCAATGCCAATAAAATTACAGCACTCGGTCAATACCTCGACTTTGTGAGAGATTAGTCGTTTGTATTCAACTATCAAATGATTCTTGTTCTCAGCGTATTTCTCGGTGATTTTCATAGAATCTTTCCATCTCTGTATACAATGATTCAACGTCCACAGTCCGCCCCATACTGGATTTTCGGTCGAGTGAGTAGCTTCCCACAAAGATGCAATCGTATCTAACCCGTTTCTAGTGATATGAATGAATTTTGCGTCAGGAACATAGCGCTGAATTTCAGGAATAAAAAATATATGTTCGGGTGTCTTTTCTACCCAGATATTTTTCTCGTTCTCAATTGTCAATCCATCCAAAACACCGATAAACCATATTATCTTTTCTTTAGTTGTCTGACATCCTCTAAAAGGTTCTAGCAACTCTGGGCGCATTATTTCAAAATAAAAGAAACGCTCCAACCGCTCAGGCAGTGTGTGCCGAAATCCATCCCATAAGGTGTATTGAAAAATCTTAGTTTCTGGAAATGTATTGATTTCTGGATGCGCGGCTAATAAGCTTTGAAAAATTGTCGTGCCACTGCGAGGACATCCGACTAAAAAGAATCGTTGCATGATACAATTTTAATAACATTAAAACAATAATATCATGCCTAGAACCGCTACTAAACAATCAATCCTTGAAAGAACGTTGATTCCATTACCATTGAATCGAGACAGGCTATCAATGGCAACAATCGTAGAGCGAGAAAAACTACGGCACGACATGGTGCTACCCGATGCTGTTGAAGACCGATTCCGCCGCATTGAGTGTGAGTATGCAGCACGAGCTAGATTGGCTGTTCACAACCTGCACTACAGGCAAAAGATTCTGTTGTACGGAGTCCCTGGTTGTGGGAAAACCCTTGGAGCCGAGCGTCTAGCATGGAATACTGGCTTAACACTGGTTAAAGTGCAATTTGACTCAATTTTATCATCGTTTTTAGGAGATACAGCCAAGAATCTAAGAAAGGTTTTTGACGAGATTAGCGAAACTCCATGCGTTTTGTTTTTTGATGAGTGTGATTCTATCCTCAGAACAAGAGAAGACAATAAAGACGTTGGCGAGGTTAAGCGAATAGTTAATACTTTCTTGCAAGTTTTAGACGAATACAATCCCGACAATGGGTTGATTGTGATGGCAACCAACTTGACCAAATCTTTAGATTCGGCGGTTTGGCGACGATTTGACGACGTGATTGAGCTACCAAAACCGAGCAAGCGTGAAGTTCAATTGCTACTGGTGCATACGTTGCAAGTTTCTTTTCCCAAAACTCAAACGGAAGAGTTAGACTGGGATATTTTACTGCCAGAAATGGACGGATTCTCTGCCGCACAGGTCGTAAAAGTTGCTCAGAATGCTGCTAAATTTGCTATCTTGCAACATCAACTTAAAGCTGTAACTCAACCACTTTTGATGGATGCAATTCAAGAAATTAAGGAAATGCCAAGTCATGAATAATCCTCCCAAAGTCTCAGTCGTCATCCCAGTTTACAACCGCGCGCGTTACCTTGAAACCGCCATCGAAAGCGTCATCTGGCAAACAGACAAAAACTGGGAACTGATAATTTCTGATGATGGTTCCACAGACGGGAGCTTAGAGATTGCTCAGAACTTCGCGGAGCATGACTCCAGAATTCGGGTATTGACTAACCCCAGCAGACCAGCAGATGACGCGAACAGAGGCGCTGCAAATGCGCTGATTGCGGGGTTTAACGCGGCGCGTGGGGAATATATCGGACAACTCGACAGCGATGATTTACTGGAACAACAGGCAATCGAGTTGACAGTCGCAGCGCTTGACAATAATCCCGACTGGGGGATGGTTTATAGCAATTATCTGGATATCAGTGAGAATGGGGAGAAGTTGCGACCGGGCTGGCGGTGTTCTATTCCGTACTCATTCACTGGACTATTGATGGCGTTTATGACTTTTCATTTTAGGATGATTCGTAAGACTGCCTATTTACAAGTTAATGGATTCGATGTAAATACAGATAGAATTGAGGATTATGACTTGTGTTTGAGATTATCCGAAGTTATTGAAATTGGGAAAGTTGAGGATTTTTTGTATCAGTATAGACGGCATCCTGCATCGTTGATGTATCTGAAAAACCTTGAGTTAATCTTGTTAGCAAGAGATGCAGTAGAGCGGGCAATGTCGCGACGAGGGATGCGCGATACTCACAGACTTAGAATTGAATTTAATCCTAAGTTTATCGTTGAATTAGTTTAGTAGCCACCGTTGTCAACAAATGGCGTATAAGCAGGGTATGTGGGATTCTCTTGGTAGTCTTGAGAATTCGGTGATTTCTTTTTCTTTTTACTATTACTTGCGTCGTATTTAGCGGCAATCTCTTTTTCAACGTAGAAAGCCATTGACATTAGGCGACCAAGAGGCCCCCACAATGCACGCGAATTGGCAAAAGCGTCTGTCAATCCCAAGTTGTTTGTTATCACTGTTTCCGATTCTAGCGGTCTTTGTAAATCGGTTAGGATAGTCTGCCCAAAACCAGGTCGTAGGCATGGAGTGATGGAATCATGATAACTACTGTCATACCGGTTGTCGTATCGAATTAACCCCTCCCGCCATCTAGTAGTTACAAGAGTTGGTGTATTAGAGGAACCTAACAAAGCTAAGTTTATGCCGTTTACCTTAGCAGGGTAAATTTTCTTATTCTGCAAGGTAACAAGAGGAATATTAAACGATACATCATTTGCCGATTTTGAAACAACGTCTCGTTGTTCAATGAACCACACAAAGCTCTTGCTAGTGGTCAAGAAGGTTTGACACTGACCGGGTAGGAGCATTGCCCAAAACCCAGTACCAGGAACATCTATCCTGACTCTATGCCAAAGCCCCGGAAGGACAGACCCTACTATTCCAAGCGAACCAATGGATTGTATTAAATCAGCTTCTGCGAAATACAACATAGGTTACGAGTTGCGTAATAATTGACCAAAAACAGGAAAGCTTGAAGTAGTGACACGATACCACTTTGTTAGGACTCCATCTTCTTTCAATCCATTGCCTATCATTTGCTCTTTGTGAGATGTAAATAAAATTTCAGGCCCAACTCCCCCTCCTGAACCATAAGAAGGGCTCTGTCCACCAGTGAAAGAGCCGTTCCACCCGAAGGATGATGCTTCCATAATTCTTTCAGCCCTTCCTTGCCTACCAAACCTATTGTCCAAATCATAAATCATGTTAACTCTATGTACTCCACTCTGGCTAATAGATACTCCGACAGGAAGTACGGTAGTCAACGGATTGAATTGCCGAGGCATTTCTTGCAGTTGATAATGTATCCAATCCATTGCCGTCCAGTCTTGTTTGTTCTTGTAAAGCAATCCGCCTATGGAAATATCATTATTCGTAAAAAGAGTCGTAGGGTTGGTAGTGTACGGTAACCCAATAAACATTTGCTGGGTTAGGGCAGGAAGACCACCAAAGCTTGCGAATTCAGGATTAGTCGTTTTGAAAGTTAGATTTCTATCGTCTGTCCGATAGTCACGTATTAAAAATTTATTATTAAACTCACTGTCGGGATTGTTAGCAGTAAGTGTAATACTCTCACCTCTATCATATATTTCATCACCAACTATAGTCAAGGTTTTATCTTCTTTGGTAGGCAATCTTACTTTAAAAGACCGGCAACGACTCCAGCAGTCTTTGACGATTCGTGGATGCTTTTCGTTTGTTTGTGCGGGAGTCTGGGGGAATCCCGATTCGTACATTCCACTGGACAAGGGAAATATACCGAGTGCTTGTTGTAGAGATATGTCATTGCCATAATTAGAACCAAATCCCGTTCTTGGGCTGCCAAATCCCTGAGAGGCTAGTCGTATTGGAAGTGGAAATGTTTTTGGTTCTTCATATATTCTTTCCCCTCCATAGAAAATATCAACATAAGCAAAATCCTTGTCGATAGATAGTGTTCCATGTGTTAAATCTAGACTAAACGGATCTACAATGAAATGGCTGGTATACGTCTGAATGAAATTGCGAGATTTTCCAGATTCAAAATTAGTTCCAAAACTAAAACTACCTCCGCCCAATACTCTATGCTCTTCTATTACAGCGGCAAACTCAAAAGGCAATTCTATTTCTATCGGCTCATAATCTTGCTTATGACAAACAAGTAAAACTTTTGCTTTTCTACCATAAGCATCAACTAAAAACCTACTAGCGTCGGATGGTGGTGCGGGCGGGTATCCACCCCCGCTATTTGGTATTTCACAACCGTAGGGATTCGCTGAACCAAGTCTGGTGACAGTGGAACCGCCGTCGATATTCCAGTAAGTTCCAAATGTTTGAAAAAAGCTTGTAGCTAATCCTATATTTTCCTTGTGCCCTTGCCAACAAACAAACATTCCACTGGCAGATGAGTAGTGAGCATATCTATCTAGCGCTCCAGCGCTAGCGCCAATGCCTCTAGACCAAAACCATTGGTCGTTGGGGACGACATCTCCACATCCGACACCAGCAGCGTCTAGAGCTGAAACATTGACCCCAATCGCCCCCGCAGACATAGTTGCAATATATTGATTATCCCAACCGTAACGATACCAAGCGTTATGCTCTAGCGTCCCGGGCCAAGGACTGACGCCTGCAACGAACTCTGGAGGAAAGCTTGTTGGAACTGCGTTTATGTCTCCATCAAATGCCGCCCACAAGGATCTGTAAAAAAAGGTTCTATGTGAATTGTCGGAATAAAGGTCTTGTATTCCACGCCACTTCTTAATCCCTCCCCAGTAGCCTATTTTCCCACCCAAGTCCGGGAAAGAATTTTTTAAAAAATAACTTAAAGGTTCAAGTCCGAAGCTTGCACTTGGATATAAACCCGCAGAAATACTACCTTGGCGATACATTTCCATACAGAAACCAGGCCCTTGCTCAGTATTTTGGTTTTCTGGGTACATACTTGGGCCAGAAACTTGATATATTTTCCCACTACCACTGTCTACAAGTTCGGTTGCACTTTGATTTAAACTTCCAATGTAAAACCACACAATCACCGAACCTTCTGAACCCGAAGACACTGCGGCATTATCTCTTGCCGCGCCAGTGCTTCCGCCGCCAGTTGGTACAATTAAACACTCAGGTCTTAATTTATTATCTAAAGCGTCTTGAGCGGTTTTGTAGTTACCCAAATCATCAAGCCTTTCTGCGAATCCGTAAGCATAGCTATTAAAAGCAGTGTTAGAGTAAACTCCTCGTATTGAATCCCAACTGGTTTCCTCTACTCCTTGCGCCGCCCCGTTCCCCGTGAGTTTTTCTTTGTTTGGTTTAATCCTGGAGTATAAAAAACAGGATGTGACAGGCCAATACTCTTCATCAGCAGGTAGTTTTGGTACTGGCTTCGGAATAACTATATCTCGTCCTTTTGGCTTAACATCAATCACAACCTGACCGTTAGGTGCGAAGAACGAACGCACCTTCTGACCATTGCGAACGTTGCCGTTACTCAAACTTTTGCCAAGTAATTTCTTGCCGTCGCTACCATCAACATTAAAAGCATCAGCTTCAGCGTTGAACTCACGAACTCTGTAGCTAGTGTCAGGTTTCAGTGTTTCCAATGGATTTGCTGGTTTGCGCTCACGACGTTCAGCCGCATCACACCGCAACCGCTCAACAGCAGCTTTTCGAGCATCTGCTTTGTCCCTTTGTTCTAAAGCCCACAGGTTCGCCTCTTGAATCGACATTGGTTCATCGGTTTCAATTGCGGGGCGGCCGTCAATGTCGTTAATATCTGGCATAATTAAGCGGGTATAAAGTCGGCTGTACCTTGAGCTAACAAGACTTTCTGTCCTTTGCCTAAACGTCCGTTACTAAGCATCTGACTAGAAGGGACGGCGACTGATTGAGTGTTGCTGGTGAAGACATAGCGCCCCGCTTCAGCGTCAAATTGTTGAAACTTGCCAATTTCCGCTGCTGGAGGCGTTCTGTTTGCTTCAGCCGTAACGGGAGTTAGCGAGTTTTGAATATTAGAGGCTGATTGAGATTGGGAGTAGCGTCTCATTGCCGCTTGTAAGCTTAACTTATATGGTTTCATTATATTTCTCCATCATCCAATCATAAAAAGCTAGCCACATTTGTTTGTCACAATCCATCCCCAGCCTACCATCTTGAATTGCTTGAGCGACATCTTTGAGAATGGTAGCCCTATCCTGTGGGGTTAGTAGGCTCCAATTTGCTTTAGTTAATTCAACAATTAACGACGGCATATATGTCATCCGTCCAAAGCAATATCGAATGGCGCAGATTGTCAAATTTCCGAATTCTTGAACTCCTGCAATAGTTGAAACTTCCGCCACATCTTGACAGGAATTAGGAATAGTATTTTTATCTGCTTTGTAAGGTAGTTTTTGTTCCATTTTGTTTAGATTTTTTTTAGGCTTTTCGTGTCAACTTACTTAGTATTTCGCTTAAATCAACTTCTGGAATCGGCTCTTGAGATGTAATAGTGAATCCTCTTGTGGTATTATCTTCTTGACAACCCATAAATCCTTTTTTCATAGATTCTACTTCTTTTGTGACAGCGTTCACTTTGAAAATTCTGTATTCGCGCTTAAAAGTATTGTACTGTTCCTCTGTTTCTTCTCGTCTTACCGGAACAAACCCCAAGGTAATGAACCAGCAATTTAAAGGCTCTGCAAACTCAAACTCTTCTAAAGTTAACTGCGTCCCGCCAGCAAACGTAGTTTTGAATTGAATACTTTTGAAAAATTCAGTCGCAGCACAATAAGCTTCTTCTATTGTGATAATATTGTCACTCATCTTAAGTCACCTCTAAAACTAACCAATTACCTAAACTCAATTCTAGCCAATCTTTGGCAGAAGTTTCTAACCACGGTTTGAGCTCCGCAAACGCCAAAACAGGTTCTTTCGCTACAACTGTTGTGATTCTCGGTTGCCCAATGATAGCACCAGTTACAGGTACAGCCGCGCCACCTTCAGTCACCGAAAGCTGAATCTGCTGTTTACCTTCAACGACTTGTACTGCTGACACCCAATAGCGACTAGGCTCAACACCGGGGATAATTCCACCAGTCGAAGCAACTTCAACTCTGTCGCCAACTACGAACACAACGGCTTTATCAACAATATTAGCATTACTTGCAAGCCAATTTCCTTGTGCGCTGCTAATCAAAGAGTTTGCCGTTCCACCAATCCACCACAAGTCACCCAGAATCAAGTTAGCGTCAGGTTCGCAAGAAAAGTTTAAACCTGTAAGCAAGTAGGTTATTGCGTTCTCATCTGGCTCAACCACCTGCACTGTCAGCACCGGACGGTATAAGTTGGACAGCCACCAGTCGCTAAGGGCGATTGTCAACTCATAAGCCTTACTCTTTCCTTGCCTGTAAAAATACAGAATTGCTGCGATTTGCTTGAGAATTGCTTCAGTCGGAACCTTGCCAATACTTGCAAACTCTTTGGGCGGTGTTTGACCCGAACATTCTAGGTCGAAGTTCCAATGTTTTTTAATCTTTTTCTCTTCATCTTCCCAATCATCCAAGCCTTCGCCATCTGTTCCAGCGGCTGAATATGCGGGTAAGTATTCAGTTGCCGGAGCATTGGCAAGTCCAGAGCGACTGAGTTCTATTTTGTCGCCATCTTTCTCAGTCATTAGCGACATTCGCGTTTGATGTTTGACTTGAAAAGTGTTGATATTCCGAGTGCTGTAGCTTACTGTACTAGAAACCTCAACATCTCCCACACGAGTGTAAGTAGGAATAGCTGTAACTTCGGTAATATTCACTGAAACTTTATCCTTCCACAATTTTTCGTCCAGCGCTTCAATCTCAGCGGAGAATCTAGCTTGATAAGTTGTTTTAGCTGTAACACGGTGCATCTCATTTGAGCCCCAACGCATCCACTGTTCAGTAGTTTGTCCGCTAGGTGCAAGTGTTCCGATAAACGGCCAATAATTAGTCAGGATTTTAGAAATATATTCTTCAGTTACTGAGGTTGTAGCGGTTTGCACTCCATTAGAATTGTAGGTATAATTTGTCCGAGTTTTGCTGCTTAGGATTTGAGTAGTATTTAACAGCCAGTTATCAGCAGGGAAAGTCTGTCCACCAACGCCCGTAACACTTGAAGGCATTGTAAAGTTTACGTCGGCATAAGCTCCAAAGAAGCCAGCAAAGACTTTGCAGACAGGCTCGTTGATGACTTCTTCTTCATAATCTAGTCTGCCATTATTACTGGGAATCTGGCTGAAATATTGAGTTTTGATACTTCTGTAACTTTCTACAAAGGTGCTGCGATTAGTTTTAGCGCCGGGAACTGCTAGCCCGCGCCGCTCTACTTTTGTTGTTGTAACAGTTTTTTGACCAGGCTCTATTTTTTCTACCGTTGTTGTCGTTGATAGCAGCACTTCCGTTGTGGGACTGCCGTTAATATTGATGATTGTCTCAGGCCCAAAATCTTGCGTTATCGTAGTCTTACTTTTAGTACCATCGGGGTTAATAACTTCATCAATGTTTGCAATCTTTTTGTCAATACTTCCCGATACAACTAACTCTTTAATTGCGTCTAGTCCGCTGTCCAAAGGTGCGTATTCAATTTCATCTTTGCCAATTACAACTACCAGCGCGGTCGGATTGTTTGTAATATTAATCTTAGTAATCCGGATGCCGTCTTTGTCTGCCCAAAGGTAGCTAGGGGGAGAAGCCTTAAAGCACAAATCTCCGGCTTGTTGAATCAGTGAACCGCTAAAGTTGATAGGGCCCCTAATTTTTCCAGTAACACTACCGTAAATCTTAGTTGCTCCAGCCCTACCCAGCAAAAAGGTAACAACTTTTTGAATGTCGTAAAACTTTGATTTCTGAAACTCTCGAAATATCTCAGGTAATGTCAAATCGCCTTTTGGTACGACAATGGGCGGAGGCGGAGAACCTGAACTACTGGATGACGTAAACGATACACCTGGTGAGGAGTACGAAATTACGATTACAGACGTTGACTCTGTGTAGCCGTCTTGCTGTTCCTGCTGCGTAGAAGGCGTTTCTTTAGGAATCTTATTGTCTTCCCTGAAATCGTCAATTGACCGATTTTTCAGCAGCGACAGCAGGCAGCCAGTTTGAATTGTCAACTTACAATCGGCAAAGTTGTAGAACGACCGAATCAAGTATTGAGTACCGCGCGGGTGTAGCTTGTAGGTTCCGTTGCCATTCAATATTTGAATTTCTAACTTTTTCCCCCAGCACCACCAACGATTCAACCTGTCGTTGAGTTCTTGCGGGTTTAAGTGATGGTCGTGGATTTCAACCGTCCCCGTAGCGTAAATGAGGCCGCTGGTGTCCAACTCGTTCTCGTCGCACACGAATCGAGCGAAGCCGGGAAACTCTAATCCGGCAACGAGTAATTTGTTAGGTCTAGCGGCTACATTAACTGTCATAGGGGTAAGATAGGAGGTAAGCAGATTGAATTGCCGCCAATTACTAGATATTTTTAATTATGACTGATTTATTGACACTGAAGTATATCTCAATTTCACAGGTTGAACTTTTCGGCAAGAATGCTAAGCTGCACAACCTTGACCAAATTATTCAGTCAATTAAAAAGTACGGATTTAAATCTGCTTGCAAGTGGGAGGGGGTTCTCAATGACGGGCGCGGCGGGATAGTCGCTGGTAACGGGCGGGTTGAAGCCTTACGGGTAATGAAGCGACGCGGACACAACTTGCCAGTTGGAATTGCTCAAGATGAAACTGGAGAATGGTGCGTCCCGGTATTATTTGGTGCTGAGTCTGATTCGGAGGCAACTGCACGAGCCTATGCACTAGATGATAACAACCTGACTGTAGTTGGCGGTGATTTTGATGTAGCAGATTTGCTGAAATTGTATAATCAAGATTTGTTAACTTCGGAGCTAGACCAGTTGTTACAGATAGGGGAAGAGCCTGTTACATTTAACGATAGCTTTATCGAAAACGTCATTCAACAACTTTTCACTGAAAGCGATTCAATCAACAAAGAGAAGAATTTAACCGATAGAGAACACCCTGAGATATCTAATAGTAATACCGCCCGAAACTACCCAGATGTAAACGATGACAATATTGAAAAAGCAGAACAAAAGCTAAAGTCTCAATTTACTCAAGCAAACAAGAAAAACTTAGAAAATCTGATAACTTGTCCACATTGCGGAGGCGACTTTGAGTACAGATAATAGATACGACGCTCTGAAAAGATTACATTATTTGTTCAGTGACAAGAGGTGGATATTTGCTAAAACTATGCCGCAAAACCCGCATGAGTACACATTGAGAAAGCACTGGAAAAACGAAGATGATTTCGTTGAAGCGGTTCAACTGATTCGAGATTATGGATATGTTATCAAGTTTCAAGGAAGAAAATATACTCAGTTTAACGTTCTAGGACATTTCTATTGGTCTATGGGTGCGCCGCTTCCCGTGACAATACTAATCAATCGAGCTTGTATTGATAAAGACGCAAAAGCTCCCTATGATGATATTTCTAATTCTTATGACGATTGGTTTTTAAAGCCAGAATACGAACGAGAGAACGTCAATCTTACAAAACTGCTAAAACCTTATATTGGCGGTAAACTTTTAGATGTTGGCTGCGGCACTGGGCTATTGCTTGATTTGTTAAACGTTTCTTTTGACTTGTATACAGGCGTTGACCCCAGCAGGATGATGCTAGACAAATTTAAAAATAAACATCCATGCCACAAAATCATTCAGTCTAAATATGAAGACTTTCCCTATGAAGGATTTGATTCAATTGTTTCGCTATACGGGTCTTTCAACTATTGTGAGCCGTCATCCGCAATTCAGGTAATTAATCAGTTGTCGCCAGGGGGTAAATATTTTTTAATGCTGTTTAAAGAAGATTATAATCCCGTAACTCATAAATTAGCTAATTGTTCAATCCCTTACTATAAGCTAAGTAATTACAGCTTTCCAGTAGGAAGTGTTTTTGCCGAATTTACTAACTATATCGTGGTAACGGGAGTCAAAGAATAATGCCTACCTATTACGGCAATAAGACCGTTTTTGAGATGGGCTTAGAGCGCATTGAATATTTGTTTGATGAGTTTGAAAATATTGCAGTTAATTTCTCAGGGGGGAAAGATTCAACAGTTACATTGAACTTAGCTTTAATGGTAGCGGAAAAAAAAGGAAGATTACCACTAAAAGTATTATTTATTGACCAAGAGGCTGAATGGGATTGCACTATTGATTACATGAAATCGGTAATGTACGACACTAGGATTGAGCCATACTGGTTCCAAATTCCCTTTAGAATTTTTAACGCTACTTGCAGCGAGGACCCCTGGCTAAATGCTTGGGACATCAACCCTGAAATTACATGGATTAGGGAAAAAGACCCTATTGCTATTCACGAAAGCCCTGCAAAAACTGATAGATTTGAAAAGTTGTTTGATGATTTAGGGAACTGGATATTTAAAGGGAAGTCTTATGCCTATCTTTCTGGAGTCAGGTGTGAAGAATCACCCGCAAGGCGGGCGGGCTTGACGACCTTTGCGACCTATAAATGGATTACTTGGGGAAAAGTAGAGAATAAGAAGCGCAATCAATTCGTTTTCTATCCGTTATACGACTGGTCTTATAAAGATATCTGGAAATCCATTCATGATAATAAATGGGAATATTGTGTTTTATATGATTATATGTATCAGTACGGTATCTCACCTATAAAAATGAGATTGTCAAACGTCACCCATGAGACAGCCGTTGACAATTTATTCTTTCTTCAGGAAATTGAAGGGGATTTGTGGACAAGGTTAACACAAAGATTAAGGGGAATTAATACGGCTGGCATTCTAAAAGCTGACTGGAAATGTCCTAAAGAATTACCGTTTATGTTTGAAGATTGGCATGAGTATCGAGACTATTTATTAGAAAATTTAATAACAAATCAGAGTGTTAAAAAAATAATGCTCAAACAGGTAGAATCGGATAAAAGGCAATACATCCCAGAGATTCAAGATAAAGTCTGCAAGTATCATATTGATATGATTTTGAAAAATGATTATCATGGAACAAAAGCAACGACATTCGCAGCTTCTCATCTTAAAGAAAGAACAAATACAAACAGAGACCGTGAAAAAAGAGATAGAGAATTATTTAAAAAATAGCGCTAATCCTATTGCCGCTATTGAGGAAATCAAAGCATTGCTGCATGAACTGTCACCACTAAAAAGTCAGCCCATTAATTTAGTTCAATGGGTTTCAATTGAAATGGTAGAGGCTAACGACTACAATCCAAACTCCGTAGCAACGATTGAAATGAAGCTGCTGTATACCTCTATCAGCCACGATGGGTACACATCGCCTATAGTTACCATTTGGGATGAGTCAATTCAAAAGTATGTCATCGTTGATGGGTTTCACCGCTATTCAACGATGAGGCAAAACCAAGATATCTACGACAGAAATATGGGCTTGATTCCTATCGTTGTTATTGACAAGGAAATTAACGACAGGATGGCAAGTACCGTCCGTCATAATCGCGCCAGGGGGAAGCACAGCATATCTGGAATGAGTTCAATGGTCTTTTCTATGTTAGAGAACGGATGGAAAGATTCAGAGATTTGTAACGAGCTAGGGATGGAGCCGGAAGAGCTTTTAAGACTAAAACATCTAACGGGTTTTTCCAAGCTGTTTGAAAACGTTGAATACAAGAAAGCATGGGAGACTAAGGCTCAAATTAAGTACAGAGTCAACGCCGAGAGAGAGGGGATAAGAACGCTTAAAACGAACAATTGACGTCACCACAGAATCGGCTCATCATCCTCAACTGGTTTCTCGACCACTACCTCAACAACTGGTTTAGGCTTCGTAAATGGCATTTCTTTCGCAAAAGCCGCCGCATCAGCCATATTTGCCGCTAACATCTGCTCTCGCTTGGTTCGTCCTCTTGGAAGTTTGGCTTGAACCATCTCAAAAGCCTTATTTCTGGCGGCTCGATTTTCATCTGTTAGCGCATAAGGGTTTGTCGGGTCTGTTGCTGCTGTCTCTGGCATTTCAACTGTCTCACTTGCGGCAATTTGTGGTATTGAATTCTCGGTACAGTTGGTTGCGTAAGTTGGTAAATTATTCAAGAGTGCTTGCTCCTTTGGGACTCCTAACTCTACTTGTCGTTTTGCACCCTCTAAACAGCGTTCTAGCTGCAATTTTACCGCATTGGCGACCGCTGCAACCACTGGCAATCGGCGTAACTGTCCAGCGGCACTCTTGGCCGCCTCTGTCGCCGTTGTACCTACCTTGCCGATACAGTCCTGCGATATAGCCTCCACAACGACTTGCTCAGGTACACCGCGCAATCTGAAGCCGGGGGGAACCATGCGACCGCCTAACTCCTCACCCGCGTTAAACTCGTCCCACAGCATCGCTACGCTGGCCTCTGGCGTTCTGGACTTAGATTCGCGCATCACCCAGTTAGCATAGCCTTCAGGAGAGTCGATATCTACCCGCTGGTAGCAGTACGCCAGCAATGCCTCGAAAAACTCCTTTCTCGCAACCGGACTCGACGGCGCGGAACATTTATCAACTTGCAAGGTTATCGGTTCTGTTGTTGAGTCTACTTCTTTGGCAACTTGGAAATTGACATTGCTTTGGTTGCTTTGGTTGCTTTCTTCATTTTCTTCAATCTCTAAATTTACTAAAACAGTCGCGCTCGCTCTTTCTGTGAGAGGTTCTTTTTGAATAACTTTCTTTGAAAATGTATCTTGATTTGATTTGCAGTCAGTCGTCAAATCGATTTGCTGAGACTCGACATATCGATTTGACGGATTTTGACAAATGGGTAGTGATGCGGGTTCCAGCAGTTCAGCTAGCTTTTCTGTGTCAATGGTGTAATACTTGCAGGCATCCCATTTTCCGGCTCGAAGCTTCTGACTGATGACTAAGCCGAGTTCTTCAAGTTTGGCGAATCCAGACTTGATTTGATAAAAACTCAAGAATGGAAAATTGCCGCGCCAGTCAATAAGCTTGCCGTGTTCTTGCACTCGCTCTTTCTTTTTAGGGTCTGTGCACTTGATAGGGTTGCGAATCCACTTTTGCCCATCTACGACTGTTCCAGCCATTGAAGGACTCTCAACACACCACTGAAGCTTGTTGAAGATGGTGGCTCCAATTACGCCGATGATAATAGCTAAATCTTCATCAAAGTATCCTAGTCTTGATGTGTCCAATCGATTCACCTTGTGTAGGGTTGTGGTGAATACAACGGAAGAAAATCTTGGCAAGAATTAATCTGAAGCACTTGACAGCATCGGTTGGATATGTGCTATGATTGATTCAGATTGAGTTCACCTGCAATCTATGATTTCTTTCCGTTGTATTCGTTGATTTGATTGAAGCCACTCGCTTATAACGGGTGGCTTCCTGTTTTTATTATAGCATCAGACTAGCCCAGCACGTCAACATCCCTACACCGACGCTACCAACACCTTGCGAACACAACCGCTAAGCACTATACATAGCAACACTTTCGATACCGTTTAAAAATACTTTCCCAAAACGCTTGACAAGCTACCGAGTAGCCTATATAGTGATAACAGATGAAAAAACTACTAAAACTATGACAAGAATAGCAGTACCAAGAATCGAAGTTCGCCTTTATTACAACTCAGAAGAAATTTGTATTGGTGCGTTAGCGCTAGACGAAGACTCAGAAAGGTTTAATTATGATGGTGACCACTCCAATCATGAAGACGTTTTTATCTACCCAGACCAAGACATCGTTGGTAAAAGATTTGTAGGGATTGCAAGAGATGCAGTCCAGATTCGGTATATGCCCAAAACCGAGCAGTAAATCACCATGAAGCTAAATGAGATTTTTTCTAGGCTATAGGTTTGGAAAACTTGGGTGCGACTCCTAAGTTAGTTTTTACCCTAGCTCTTATGGGTATTTTAAGGAAAACTCAAATGTCTTACAACTATATCTCTGTGGCTACTGATTCAGAATTAATGAGTGCTTTTACATCAGTGATGAAGGAAGTAGATAGTTCATTAGCAGTGAAAATGTCGTTTTGTGACCAAGTTCCTTATAAGGATTTGCCTAATGCTATGAGGTCAATTTGTTTAGCCGAGGAAGAAGTATGGAGTCGAGTTAATAACAAAATCGAGGAAGTGAGAACTGTTGAAAGTTTACAAAGACAAAAAATAAGAAATGAAGAAAGCAGAGTAATTAATCTCATAGCAGATAAAGAAACGCTCTTTTTCTTAAAGTCTCTAGTTGAAAAAGAAGTAAAAGCAAAAGAAAGCTAACACTATAACTTCTACTTACCTCTTAGTTCTAAGCTATCAACTAAGTGCAAGTCTTAGTGAGGGCTTTCTAGTTTTTACTACACCGACGCTACCAACACCTTGCGAACACAACCGCTAAGCGCTATACATAGCAACACTTTCGATACCGTTTAAAAAATACTTTCCCAAAGCGCTTGACAAATCCTAGTGAGTAGCCTATAGTGATAACAGATAGAAAAAACCACTCCAAGCGAGCCTAAAAATGAAAATTGCAAAAGCTAAAAAGTACGCCCAAATTAAAGACAAAGATTTTCCAGCACTTCTCTTGTTAATAAAACGAGCAAGAAAAGTAATTCCGGGAGCTTGGGGGAAAGTTGAGCGTATTGACGCAGATTGGGGAATAGATGGACTTCTAGATATTCATGTGGCGCTTTTGCAGGATGCTCCAACTAAAGGATTGAGAAATCTTACCCCAGGACGTTACCACATATATTTCACTTGGAAGCCTTATGAAGAAGGGCGTTATGGGTCGAGAGGTTGGAACGTGACCGATTACGAAAAAGGAGAATGGTGGCTACCATTTGAACCATCTGACGCTTATCTCAAGCTTCGTCAACCCCCGTGGGATGTTCTAAATAGTCGGAAGTGGGACGGTACAACATTGTTTACAAAAACAAGCTAGAACACTCACTTTATAACCTCTAAATTCAAAAATCTATTAATCGCCGAAACACCTTCTCAGGTGTCTGGTAAAGCTTACTACTTTGCCACTGACGAGGCTAGTAAAATCACAGAGTTAGAAATTATGCGTCACTTTAAAATCATCGACAATGACTTAGTAGCAAACTCTCGGTTTGGGGTCGAGGTTATGAACGGGCCCCGCCCAATCGTCTTACAACTTTCAAAAGATATAGATTGGGACGAGATTGAAGTCGATTTAGAACTGGAATTCGCTAAGGGGAACATAACAGGGGCTGAAAAACAGTATTTAGAGTTCATGCACAGACTGTAAATATTAATGCCTAGCAGGTTGCTCCGATGAGGGTTCGACTCCCTCTTATGCTTTTTCCTATCTAATTCTTTCCCCGGTAGGGATTCTATAGACTCATGCCCAAAATCAATTTTTCTCATCCTAATTCAGAGCTAGATGCTTTAGGGTTTGAAGACCATCAACTCCATGTTAGATTGGAAGACCCGGAGCTTTCAGATAAGCTCATTGCCTACTTGTCCCCTCTCGTGGGAAACGGGACTGAGCTTGTGACGATTGTGTCTCCAGGGCTAGCTCATCTAGCGGTGCTAGTGCTAACTACTATCCACGGGCTAACGGGGAGCTTCCCGTTAGTTGTTTCAATGGTAAGAGGAGAAGACGGCGGCTTTTCGCCACTACCTGCCGTTAACTTACAAAAATACCGGAATTCTTGCGCCCGGAAATCTAGAGAAGGGCTCAAAGTTCTCTAGCAAACAACTCATCATCAGATGCAATGAAGTGAGTAATTAAAATGAGGTCACTTCCTCACCACCGCCCAAAACTAATTAAGGAGAAATAATGGATTTCTTTAAAATCATAAGCAGTAAGGTTAAACTGCCACTTTCATCACAGGAAACCGAATCTTACGTTGAAGGGAAAGAGATTGACGGCAAACTATTTGTTCGGGGTCGAAAAATAGACTGCGAATACTTGCAAATTTCCCAAGATGAAGCTGTTGAGGCTCTCGATAAATGGATTATCGAAGAGTATGGTTAGAAATTAAACTAAAGCGTTTTTTCAAAAATAGCAGTCATAAATTGATTGCTATTTTTTAATATTATTTTACCCAAGCCACGATTACACCCTCAGTCCCAGAGTCCAGACATAGCAACACTTTCGACACCGTTTAAAAATACTTTTCTAAAACGCTTGACAAGTCTTAGCGAGTAGCCTATAGTGATAACAGATAGAAAAAACAAGAGAAAAACCAATCTCTTCGCGGATGGGAGGTGACGTTAAAACTTATTAGTTCCTACCGCTCTACAGGTTCTTAGCAACGTAGCAATCAAAACTAAAAAACCCCATGAAAGGAAACTATCGCAAACTATTAAACGGGCGGAATTATAGCGTGTGGGACGCTAAAATATCGACCACAAAACCGCGCACAATGCGGTGGGTAAAGCGAGATGCCTCTCGCACCGGCCGCCGACAACTCAAGCAGATTACCCATGAGATGGTAATCGAATCAACTAACTAGGATGGACAACCGCCAGCTTTATAACCTCTAAATTTGGCGACAATTCACGGTTTGCTCATTACCAGCGGGAGCATTAAAAGGGCTGGGGCAACTAATCATTAACAACGAGGAGTCAAAATAATTGAAAACAATTTTATATCACTGGTACGAACCCGATGGGTATCACAAATTTACCTTTGAGAATACCAAACTTTGGGATGATTCCCCAGAAAATCAATTCAATATATGTGTGTATTTTGAGGGTGAATTGTTGGCATCTACCACTGTTGATGCTCCACAAACCTGCCACCCGCGGTCAAGTGTGGAAAAACTAAGTATCAAATGGTTTGAGAAATTAATGCAATCGGAAACACAAGAAAAAACTTTGCCTTACTCACTAAAAATCAAACCAAAATAGTCGAGCCAATAAATCCACAGGAGTCGCGCGTTGTGAGGATGCGCGACTAACCGTCCCTGAGTATCCTACCCGTTTGGGAGCGGCCGCAGACTGAACGCTCTAGCCCGCCTCAAACGTCGCAAAATCTACCACCAGCGCTGCAACGTTGCCACGCCAGCAACCCCAACCGCTAGACTCTGTACACAGTCATCCTTTCACCGTATCTACAAAATACTTTCCCAAAACGCTTGACAATCTCCGCACCGTGTATTATATTAAAAGAGTCACGGAATTCAACAACAGCAAAAATAATGAATATCGCAGCAGTCCCACAATCTCAATCTGATTTTGATGTCAAAGCGCTTGAAGGACAGCGGGTCACGTTAATGCTTGTTAATACGATTGGCTGTCCCGTATCACGGTGCGTCAAAATAGTGGAAGCTAACATCGTCTCTGCTGAACGGTATCAAGGCCACATAACTAACAAAAAGTGTCTTGAATTGAAGTACATTGCAAAGGGCTGTCGGAAAACTATAGGTACTCGATTTGCTGAAGCTGATTTAGCTATCGCTATGGGTTGGCAACATATCGAAACACCCAACTCCTTTGTCGGATTTAATAACGGATTGCTTGATGGAATGATACGCCAAGCGAAAGACGTTGTTTACACTCAGCAAGGGCTATAGCAAACCGCTAAGATAAGTCAAGTAGCGTCGCGAAATCGCTTAACAAAGAAGCCCCTCTCTAGGGGCTTCTAGCTGCAACTTGTCACGGAAACAACTCATCTAAGTATAGCAGTATGCCAACGCCAGAACCACAAAGAAAATACAATCAATCAGAGCGAGGTCGCAAAGTTCGCGCTGAGTGGAACCGAGAAAACAGGCAATACCTCGAACAAAAAAGAGAAAGTCGAGAAGGGGAGTGCGTTATTTGCGGGCAGATAAAATGGTTGGTTCGCAAGCATCCACCAACTTGTAGGAAATGCAATAAAAGTATTGACAGGCGATAAAAAAGTTTGCTACAATTCCTGCGTTGCCCATACCGGGGGGATAATAGTAGTCTACACACGTTGAACGGCGTGCTAAGATTCTTAGCAGTTCACACGGCTAGTTTTTCTAATTCGCTCATTACAAAACTCAATTCCATCAACTCTCCTATCGCCTTCTCTTCAATAGTAGACAGGTCAATCCCGACTAAAAACTTAGCAAAATATTCGACATATCCGCTCTGACTATTGATGAATGGGTCTGCTAGTAGACGGGTAGTAACAGGCTCTGTCAAACTGAGAAATACATCACTCAATATAATTTTATATCCGTCAAAAGGTGGAACAAATATTTTACTGTCTGCGCGTCTGACTACCGACCAAAACTGATTCCTCTCTTCCCAAGAAGCCAATACAGTCACATTCCACAGGTGTTTTGCTTCATGCGGCGTTCGCCTTATGAATGCGTTGCCACTAAAAGCGTAATCTATCTTAGCCCCGTGCAATAACTTTCTAGAGTAGCTTGGCAAGTTTCTTAGAGTTACCGCAAGAGTGTCGATTTCAAGTCTTAGGTATGGATAATCTTCTATTGTTGGATATGGCATTATTTTCTCCTACCTAGGGCGCTTAAGATTTCAGCACATTCGGCTGCTGGATTCTGGGAAACGACAGTAAGGTTTCCCACACCGCCTTTACCCATTCCAGTTAACTTGTTCGAGATAGTTTCGAGTAAGTTGTAAATATTGCCTGCTGTTTCTTCTAGGGACATTGTAATTTGTTTGGCCTCGGTATCAATCTTTGGAGCAATTGGGGGCTGATTAGATGGAGCTACATCACCTAATCTTTTTGCTAATATCTCATAAATCCTAGTAACGGTAGCCTCCAATCCTTTAGGTTTGTTTGCCTCTCCTTCAGCCTTGACTTGATTCCCTCTTGCCTCGTCTAATTGTTGTTGCAAACGTTCAAGTTCAGTTATAGGAGTCTGTCCACCTTCAAATGTTTTCAAAGCTCCATTAACGGGTTTCCCAAACTGCTCCATTGCTGCTTTCGCTTCGCGCAAACCTCCCAAGGTGGATTCCTCGGCTGCTCCAATTGCAGCATTGACTTTACCTTCCTCGGTATTGAAATTAATACCTTTTCTTTTTGCGAAATCACGAGCCGCTAATTCATTTTCGGCTCTAGCTTCGGCATTCCATTTCTTAGTATAATCCTCCATCGCCTTCTGAGCGGCTACAAGGGATTTGTTCGCTGTTTCAACATCGGGAACCGCTGAAACGGTGTCAACAGGAACGTCAAAAATTGGCAGTGACTTAGCGATTTCTAAAGGTTTGCCAATTTCAGCACTGATGCCTTTGAGCCAGTCGGGAGTCATTTCAGCAACAGGTGCAGCCTTGGGGGTTTCAAACCCTAAACCTTTTAACCCTTCAGTTTGTACGGCTCCCAAAGCTTGAATAATCGCAGTTTGAGCGGTGACAGTTAAGGTTTGCTGCTGTTTCTTGTCCTCTACCTCTTTGGCAATTGTAACTTGATTAAGAGCGGGTTTTGCGTTGCCAAACGCATCAAAAACATTTGACGACTGTACAGAGCTTGTCGAACTAAGACTGCCAGCAGAGTCTTTTTTGGCTTGCGCTGCTTTGCGAACTTCCTCAAGTTGTTGTTGCTGTGTTAGGCGTTCTCGTCCCCCCTGTTGTTCGATGTTTAGCCGCTGCTGCTCAAGTTGGTTGATTTCACTTTGAGCTTTTTCAGATTCTCCAACTTGAACGAGTGCTTGTTCTCGAAAACCTTGAACCTGTTTTAACGCTGCAATTTCGCGAGGCGCTGCACCCGTTGCCTTAGCTTTCTCAACCGCCGCCTGAGACTCAAACAAGGCAATCTGAGCTTGAATTTTTTGGCGCTGTAGTTCTATTGCCTGCTGCTTCTGACTAATAGCTAGTGACTGCTGTTGAGCTTGTTGTTGAACCGCAAGTGATGCTACTTGCTGGTCATAAATCTGTTTTTTGATTCCCTCAGCCTTGGTGGCGTCGCCGGACGCATCTGCAAGAGCAAGCTGGAATTCCAACCGTTGCTTGTCAAGGTCGGATACCGCAGAAGTAAGACCACCCGCTGCTGCCTGTTTGCGCGACTGTTGGTCTAGTCCAAACTTCTGACTGTCAAGAGTGTTTAGCTCGTTCTCAAGACTTTGTTTTTGTGCGGCTAATTGAATTTCAATTGCTAGGGTGGCTGCTTTGCGCTTGGCTTCTAACTGCTTCTCAATCAGCCCAAGGTTTGCACCCGCTAATTCTTGCTGGATTTGCCCTTCTCTGTCTGCGGCTTCTTTGGCAGTAATCACGCCCTGAGCACGTAACTGACGGGTTGCAACTAACTTGTTTTGCAGGATGATAATCTCGCGCCCTGCTGTTTTGAGTTGGACGGCTTCAATCTGTTTAGCGGCATCTTCTGCTGATAATCCCCCAGCAAGTTCGGCTTTACGGATTGCCAAGGTATCGGTTGTAGTCGTTAGCTTACTGATACGCTCTTGAGCTTTGAGAGCTTCTTCAATTTTTTCAACAATCTTTTGCTTGGCTTCTTTCTGTTTTTCAATAGCGCGAGTTTGTTCTAGGTTTTCACGAGTTGCCTTCTGCTCAATTGCCAGTTTCTTGTCTTCAAGACTATTAATTTCAGATTGTGCAGAACGGACTTTACTGATTTGTCCGAGTGCCTGATTCCGTAGTCCTAGAGCCTGACTGAGGGCTGCAATCTCTCCACTAGATGCACCAGTTGCTTTAGCTTTGGCTAACGATGCTTCGGCTTCCAGAATGCCAATTTTTGCGGTAATTTCCTGGCGCTGTAACTCGATGGATTGCTGCTGACGAGCTAGTCCAACATTTGCTTTTTGTTGTTCTTGTGACTGAGCAAGGGACTTTAACTGCTGTTGATAAATCGCTTCTTTCAGTTGCTCTTGCTGAACAGTATTACTAGCGAGGTCTGCCAATTGTAACTGAAAACCTAATCGTTGCTGGTCTAGTTTGGATTGAGCCTCTAGTACCCCAGTTATTGCACCTTGTTTTTTCGCAACTAATTCTAAGCCTTGACCCTTGACCCCCAAATCGGCTGCTTGCTTCTCAAGAGGTAGCTTCTGCTCAGACAGCCGTGCTTCAATTGCGTCGGTTGCCGCCTTTTTCTTGGCTGCGAGTTCTTTTTCGATTAGGTTGAGATTTGCTTGTGTTAAATCTTGCTGAATCTGTGCTTCGCGGTCTGCGGATTCCTTAACAGAGATTAAGCCCTGTGCTCGCATTTGGCGCGTGGTTGTCAACTTACTTTCTAAAATTCCGCGTTCGCGTTCAGCAGTTTTAACGCCAATTGCTTCAATTTGCTTGGCGGCTTCTTGTGCTGAAATACTGCCAGAAAGTTCAGCCTTGCGAACGCCAAGGGTTTCATTTGTGGTTGCCAGTTTACTGGTACGCTCTTGAACTTTGGCGGCTTGTTCAATCTGCTCTAGAGCTTTCTGCCTAGCTTCTTTTTGTTTCTCAATCGCTCGACCTTGCTCTGAGTTTTCCTTGGTCGTCCGCTGCTCAATAGACAGCTTTTTATCTTCAAGTGCATTGACTTGAGCTTGGCTTGCTCTGCCTTTGCCAATTTGAGCGGCTGCCTGACCTCGCAATCCTAGCGCTTGCTTTAATCCAGCAACTTCCTCTGCTGAGGCTCCTGTCGCTACAGCTTTAGCTAAAGCTGCCTGAGCTTCAATGATTGCAATCTTGGCTGAAATCTCTTGACGTTGTAGCTCGATTTCCTGCTGTTTGCGTGCGAGTCCTACGCTAGCCCGTTGCTGTGCCTGAGAGGCTACAAGATGACTAACCTGTTTCTGATAAATTGCCTCTTTCAACTCCTCCTGTTTTGCGGTGTTTCCAGCGAGGTCTGCTAATTGTAACTGAAAACCTAATCGTTGCTGGTCTAGTTTGGATTGAGCATCGTTAACCCCTCCAGCCACCGAAGCTTGTTTAGCAGACAAATCTAAGTCTTGAGATTTAACTCCTAAATCTGCCGCTTGCTGTTCTAAAGGTAACTTCTGCTCAGATAGTCGCGCTTCAATCGCATCAACAGCAGCTTTTTTCTTAGCCGCTGCACGAGTTTCGTTAGCTTCTTGTTGAGCTTTTAGCAGTTCCTCTTGAGCTTTTTTCTGAGTTTCTTTGAGCTTCTCCAAATCTTCAGGTTTCTCTTTCTTTGCATCGCCTAAACTTTTAACAGACTTATTGGCAAAGTTTGCTTTGTCTGTTGCCGCTTGTAACTCGATTGCCGCCCGCCTTTTAGCGGCTTCTTTTTCATTGATTTTACCAGCAGTCAAATCACTTTCAATCGCAAATTTTTGCTTTAGGACTTTTCCCTCAAGCGCTGTTGATTGTTTCTTAATTGCCTCTGTAACTGAGTCAACTGTAGGTTTTGCTTTTTCCTGCTGTACAGCTTTTTTTTTGTCAAGTTCAATTGATTCTTGAATTGACTTTTTCTGCCGATTAACTTGGTCAATCTGCATTTTAATTTGACCAATTGCAGCGTTTCGTGCATTGTTTTGAGCTTCGGCTTCGTTTCCGCCTATGCCAAATAATCCTGCCTTGGCTTCGGGGACGGCGTTGGCTTCTGCTAATTGTTTATCTAGCAGGGGCAAAGTATTATCTGCGCGTTTTAAAGCTTTTTTCTCGGCTTCTTTCTCAACCGCAGTCAGCCCTCTCTTTTCTGTTGTGGCTTTGGCACGGGTGCTTTGAACATTGCCTAAGTCTTGAGCGCTACCCACTCCAGCCTTGCCCACAATGTCAGTGTTGGCTCGTAGGTCATCAAGCGCAACGTTAAGCTCCTTCATTTCCTGAGTTTTTTGGACAATAGCAATCAATCCAATGGCTGCACCCAACGCTGCAAGAGGTGCTAATGCCAAGGCGGCGCTAGTTGCTATACCACCAAGACCAACAGCAGCAAAGTAAGAGGATGTCCCAAATAAGTTAGTTACAATGGTTGCGCGAAGGTAGTTCGCCGTCATTGCTACTAACCGAAGTTGGGTAACTACCATCGCCGCATTATTTGCAACCATAACAACTGTGACTTGGGTAGTAGCTAAAGCGTAAACCGTTTTAGCAGCAGCGGCAGCTTTTGTAACGACAATTCCGGCAGTAGTTGCAGCGGCTCCGGCGATTTCTTGTGCAGTTTTGATAATCTGCAATTTCTCAAGAATGGTATAGCCAACAATCAACCCAGATGTGGCCGTAACAAGGGCGATTGTTCCACCAATTAATGTTTGAACTGGTGCGGGTGCGTTCAAAAAAACACCTAAAAGCGAATTGGCGGCTGTTGCTGCTGCGGCTAGTGAGGGAGCAAGAGATTTTCCTAATTGTAATTTTAGAGCGTCTATACTTCCACTTAACTCTTCCGTAGCATTCCCCAAACCTTGTTGTAACTGTGCTTGTTGTTCAATAGCTGAGCCTGCGCCAGTATCTCCTTTTTGAGCGTTTTTAATTTTTGTATAAGTTTTGTCTATTTTGTCTTGAGTTTGACCTAGTAAACCAAGAAAGGCTGGCCCGCCTTCATCTCCAAAGATTATTCTTGTCAAACTGGCCTTTTCGTCCGGTTGCATTTTATTAAGGGCGGAACGAAACTCTGGAACTAATTCAACCAGATTTCGCATTTCTCCGGTTGTAGAATCTCGGATATCTACCCCTAGTTTTTTCATGGCTTCAGACGCTTCTTTTGTAGAAGGTGCTGAAAGTCTGCTAATAACTGTTTTTACCGCTGTGGCGGCAGTTGAGGCACTAAATCCGGCATCTCTAACTAAACTAAAAGTTGTTGCTAAGGTTTCTAAGTCTTGATTGTTTGCTTTTGCAACTGCACCAGCTTGAGACAATATTTGCAGAAAGTCAGGCGCATCAATCGCACCAGCCGCCGCCGTGGCTGAAACTACGTTTGCAATTTCGTTGGCACTTCTGCCGTAAATAGTGGTAGCAGCACCAACAACTGAAGCAGATACTTTAACACTAGCGCCAGAGGCTTCTGCCATTGCGACTAAGCCGCGTAAGTTTTTAGCGGTATCTTTAGCGCTGAAACCCAGCTTTGCCAACTCAACAGCAGCCTCTGCCGACTCGTTGCTTGTTTTACTTGTCGCGATTCCAATAGCAATCGCTTCTCTTTCAAGTGCTGCTACTTCTTCGGCACTCGCACCTGCTGCCGCGCGGAATGAGTTGAGGGAACTTTCAAAGCCCTTGTAAGTATTAATTCCTTCTTCTGCGAACCCTTTTATAGCCCCAAAGGTAAATTTTGCTGCATCCGCCAACGCCTGGAAACCTACAATTGCTGGAGCTGGGTTGACGGGTGGGATTTCTATCGGGGGAACTACTATTGGAGGAATGGTAATACCCGCCATAGTATTGTTCAATGCTTGAACCGCAAGGGTAAGCTCTCTTAACGCTGTTACAGCTTGACTATTATCCAGTCCAGCACGCAGGCTTATTCCTTGCGAACCAACAGAAGAACGAAGCTGCGAGATATCTTGGACTACTCTAGATGTGTCCAGTGCTACTTGAAAAGAAACTGACCCTACTGATGTAACCACAAGATAGTAATTATAAATAACTATCTTTAAAGTCAACAAAATAAGGCAATTTTATTGTTGCAAACTGCACAGTAATTGCTGGGTGACTTGTTTTTTTTCTGCATACAAGAAACCCCAAGATTTCTCTCAGGGATGTGTCTCTGCAATATTGTTTACAGTATTGATTGTATCGTCTTTCTCATGTGTCAATCGTTAATAGTTTGTTCCGAGAATTTGAACCCAGGATGCTCTGAGGGCGCACCCCAAGACGAGCCTATTACTTTAGCTTGATAGCCAGCAACAAATATTTCAAGCGTTCCAGTAACACAGGTTGGTTCGTCTAAAATTGAATAGCTCCAGCCACCTTGTCCGTCATAGTCGCATTGCTCTTGTTCTACCAACTCTCTGAGTTCTTTGTCGGTAGGGGTCTCCCAATCTTTCAATTCTGGAAATCTAGTTAGAAGTTCAGCGCGTTTTTTGGGGTCTTGCAAATCTTTGACAAGTTCGTCGTAACTGGCTCGCAATTGGTTGAAAAGACAAGTCTCGATTAAGTCTCGAACTTCTCTAGCCAAAACGGGAAGCAGCTTTGGTTTGACACTATCTTTGGCAATGTAAACTCGACAGATTTTCTTAGCCATGATTTTAGTGGGTAGTTTTTACTAAATTGCTGAATTGACTCGCTAGGTTGGGATAGAAGCAGCCATTTTTGACGGTATATAAAAGGCCGCTAATCCGTTTTAATTCAATTACACCAGTTGGAGTAAGCCTGAACTGGGATACCAATCTTCTCCGGCAACTCAGAAGGAAATTCAAAAGGGTCGGGGGATGGAGACAGCAATTGCTGCTTAATCTGGGCAACTTGTTTTGCTTGGTTTGCTTGCTGTGATTGATTCTGAGAGCTGAAACCCGTTTTGATATGCAGGTTTCGCCACTCCTGATAGTTGGGCTGACGCGGAGATTGACCACCGTAACGCTTAATTTTCTCCACTGCGTTTGCGTAGTCAACACTCAAAGTCTCCAATTGGAGCAAGGCTTGTTCGGCTGCTTCCATGCAACGCCTTTCTTGAGTGGCGTACTCTTGTTTTAGAGCCATCCATTCTTCAGTTATTTGAGCCTCCCTTGCTTTGATAAACTCTACAGCTTTTAAAGCAGTTGCCGTTAATAGCTTAGGGTCTTTTCGCGCAATTCCTGCCTGTTTTGACTGAGGGTAGAAATTGACCCCTAGGGTTTTCCCGGTTGGGTCATAGTAGTCGAAACTTCCAAGTATTGTCGGACTTTCAGCTTGGTACACCGCTACCGGAACCTTAAAGGCATCCGCCCAATTTCCTTGAGCCGGAGTGACAAAATCCAGTCTAGGGGCTTTCACTTTGGCTTCCCGTGCTGTTACACAACGATTACAACATTCATCGAAATACCCCTCTTCCGGTTCAATTTCGTTGCTAATCCAAAGTGCTTTAACTTTATCCCAGTCAAACGAGTCGGTGTCCAAAATGAGCATACTTCGACAGAATCTACCGCCCGTATTAGGTTCTTCTGTTACCGTGCCATCTGTTTTGAAAAGTCCTCCCCGCTCTCGGTATACATCACCGGAGTGGACAATTTTTATCATCTTCTCGATTTCGTCTCTTGAGATTTCTAATTTCCCAAGATTTTTTTTATTGAACATTGCTGTTACGCTCCAAATATTTGAGTTGCAAAATAATTGATTCTTCCATCATCACCCTGGAGTCGTGAGACGGAAATACCAATTCCGGTATGCGTGAAATAAGGTTGAATCATTACTGTGTGATGTCCTGGACTTTTTATCCAGCCAGGGACAATCAATGTGCGTTGCTCGGAAAATTGATAATCGTAACACTCTCCACCCGCTAAGTTTTCTCCGGCTCTCGCAAAAGATTTCATAACTTGCGGGCCCCTTTCCTCATTCCAACCATCATGAGTTAGGCGACTGCTTTTATTCATCCACCTACTATGATTAGTAGCAATCTCGTTAAGCCTTGAATCCATTGTCAAAGGATTGAGTTTTCTACTCTTTCTGTAGTCATTGACCTCAATCAAGATTTGATTTTCAAGGCTCGAACCTGAGTCTATCCTTTGTCTGCTAGCGGTTTCAGTAGGTACTGATTCAGTGGTATTACCTTTTTTAACGATTGGCGGTGTCCAGACATCGACAATCCTTTGAAATAAATCCATTTGCTCTCCTGCTATTTAGAATTTGGCTTGACATCTTGCTTCAAGCACTCTTCTAGGTGCTTTGTTGTTAGCTCTGCGTTTAACCCAGTGAGAACACCTGTCTTTTGCAGGAAGTCGTTATTTTCCACTTGCGTCATTACGGCTTTTTTCCGTACTAACTTCTGTCTTTTGAGCGCTAACGAGCTTGCCAAAACTCCTATGGCAATAGCAAGCAACAGACTTGCCGTTTTAAGATTTGATGGCTTACCACCAAGGAATAGACTTCCTAACCACGCACCACCAGATATCGATATTGCTACGGTTGTTTTGGTGGTTAGAGCGTTGAAATCTTTTTCGTTAAAAAGATTTCCCAAAAAATGTTCAGTTGTGTTTGACATTAGGTTGCAATCCCTACGATAAGTCCACAAGTGATACAAAACCAGAATCCGATAGAGTAGGCGATAACTTTATTGGCCGGAAAGCTCCACAACTCTGAGAACAGTGTAGGCATCAAGGTTGCCAAAAGATTTGAACAGATAACTAACCCTAGAATGATAATCCCTATATTGGCGGCTAGTAACTGAGATTTGATTGCATAAATTAGAAAGTTGGTCGAAACTAAAACGGTCAATCCTAATGCGAGTGGAAACATTTTATTTCCTGTAAGGTAGTTGTAGAAAATTGCGAGATTGCTCAACTTGTTCGGGACGGCTAGATGGGCTATCCCCAGAGAGTAAAGCCGCATAATCAGGGAGAACTTGTGCTGCAACAGATTTGACTCGCTGCTCGGCTTCGTAATATCTTTGCGACTCGGTAACGACAACTTCTATGGTGTCTGCCGCTGCTACGGCTACATCAGTTGTTGCCCTAGCTTTTTCTGATACACCTTGAAGTTGGGCAATGGTAATGTCTGCTTTGGCTCGGAGAACCTGACTTTGTAGTCTCAGGTTCTCCACTGTTGGGTTCACGGCTTCCTGTAGTCTCTTTGTTTCACCCGCGAGTTCGTTTGTCTCTTCTTGAGTGTAGAGACGTATTTCGCCCAAACCGCCCAAGAGTTTATTGATTGCTACTGAGATGATGTTGCTCATTAGTTTACTCCTGTCGGTTTGGCGAGTCTTGGTAAACAGTGAAAATCAATCCAGCTAATAGCAGAAGTTTCTGCTTCGCCGACTGAAGAATAGAACTCATCTTCGCCCTCGCAGATTAAGTCGCTTTGATAGATACTCCATGTTGTTGTGTAGCTTTGGTCAATCTCCGTTCTGAGTTTGATTGAATAACCCTTGTACAAGGTTTCAATACATGAATCGTCATCGGGAAACTGGATATCACCTCGATTGACCAATTCACCAAAAACAGCATCGTACAAAGCGTTAAGAGGCTTACTTGGAATTAATTTGACAAGCTTGTTTAGCATTTGTTAGTTGTGTTAATTGACCGTTGCCGATATCCGGCAGACCTGCACACTCCGACTCCGAGGTGGTGTGCAAGAAGTTTATTTCTTTTTCCTTGCAATCTTCCATATCTGTGTGAAAGCGTATTTAATCCAACCGCCAACAAGGTAGAAGTAGAACCACAAAGGCTTATTACTTTCACTCCAACAATGAAGTAGATATCGAGCTTTCCAATGTTCTGAGTAAGGTAGTCGAAAGAACTCTGTACCCCCTGACTTCCGACCCATGTAAACATTAAACCTGTCGAAATGATTGTGCATCTTAACTTCTAACGCTCTCATGCTTGAGGTATGTACCAACTCTACCAACTCTAGCTTGCCCCAATCTTCCTCTAATTCGCGTTTTCGTAGGTGAATTGCGCGACCAGTAAATCCGATTTTGTAGAAGCCTTTTGTGTCTTTAAAGATGTAGACACTGCCTGGCACATAATCATTGCGAACGCCATTGATATAGCGATTGCTAAGCTTCCTCACCATGTCAACTCCTTATATTCTGCAAGTGCTGATTCGTAAGCTTTAGTCTTGCCTGGTCGTGCGTTCCATAACATCCAAATAATTTCGGTTTGATTGTGTTTCATTTCCTGTTTCAGTTTTTGAATTAGCTCAATTGCTTGATTTCTGCCGAGTTTCAAGGGCGTGAAATAAACAATATCCGAATTGGTGAAACCATTGTCAGATGGTTGTTTCATGCCTTGAGCGGTATCTGAAATCATTTCAGATTCGCCTAACTCCGGCTTAAGACCGAAAATCCGTTCCAGCCTCTCAATCTCACTCTCTTTGTCTGTCTTGATTTCAGTTTGCGACTCAATCAATTTCATTTCTTTAGGTTGTTCTAATTCAATTACAGCAGTATTTTGATGCTGCTGTTGATAGTACCTGACATCAGCTTGAAGGCAAACACTCGCTGGTTCCAATGTCGAAAAAATAATAGGACGTTCGCTGTGTTGCGAGATTGGTCTAAGCTTCTCGAATTCAGCAATCAATCTAACTCGAATATCCTTGTCACTGATGATGTGCTGACTTTGAATCATGTAGGACAAGACACCATAAGAATCATTCACTCCTTCATCAGTTGTATAGTAATTTCCTAGCCCAATTAGGTTGAAGTTTTGACGCGAGTTGTTGTCGGCTTTCATGCCAATTGCTTTTAGATTGAAACTTTGTAAATCTGCCCACAAGCAAACATTGAAGTCACGCCCATTGAGAACAATATCTACCAATTCAACTAAGTAGTTAGAGTCTTTAACGTCGGGATGAGCGGTTAACTTCTCTAACGCTAAGCTGATGCTGAACCAGTCAGCCAGTAGTAGACGAACAGGTGATAGATTCTTCCTCTTTTCCTCGTCTAAGTGTCTGCGCTTGTCATAGATACTCCATACATGGTGAATAGTATCGAGTGTTTTTTTGACTTGGTTGATGTCAAAGATTGTGACTCTTCCCTTCTCTTTCAACCCACAGAAACTATCATTTTTCTGACTAACTACCCAGAACTCTGCGGACGGCTGTTTCTCTTTGAGTATTGAAATCAAAGCCGCTTGAGTAACGCTTTTACCGCCGCCTGTACCTGCAATCAATAGCAGGGATTTTCTCGATAACGCTAGCTGATTAAGAATAGCTTTCGCTTTAGTTTCGGACGGATGCAACAAACCCGGTTCAAGCACTGGTTGGCTAGCAATTTCAGTCACCCCAAACGTGTCAACGATACCGTCAGTCAAGATACTTTTTTTTTCAGCCTCGTTTTCACTTACTGACGGCAAGGAAGCTTGTTGATTGACTGATTGAGTGTCAACGGCGGGTAATTGCTGTTGCTGGCGTGTTTCCGGCTCACTAGCGTACCAATTGCTAGCTTCTGCAAGTTCAATAAACGCGCTTTCGAGGTCTTTCTGGTGTGCTGTAACAGTTGTTGTTTTGTTTGCCTCGCACAACTCCCGCTCTGTCTGAAGTTCGGACTCAGTGCGAATCTTGCGAACGCGCGTTGCTTTCTGGTATTCTTCTGCCTCTAGCTCGACTTCTGGGAGTCGATTAGAGACTATCAGGAATGCCATCACCGACAGAGGAACCGAACCCATTAACAACAGAATGGCTAGAATTGTGTAGTTTGATGCAACTTTGGTGGCGGGCTTCTTGAGCGCTTTGTATTCGCGCTCTGTGACGATTTGCTCGGTACTGGTTAATTGATAGCGGGTTTGTTTGGGAACCATTGCACCGAGTATCATCAGCGCGTAAGCAGCCGTCACACAGCCAGAAAACATTGCTACTGCTTTGAGGTTCTTTTTCATCAGTAGCCCCTCTTTCTTTTGGGCAGGAAGCTACTAGCGAACTTAACGGCTGTAAGTAAACAAACAGCCAGGAAGCCGATAAGCACTGTAACAGCCAACTGCTGATTCTTGGCGAGCCAATCCAACATTAGGTCGGAATTACTGATAGCAGCAGCGAAACCAGTTCCGACGCCACCAGCAAACAATCGAAATTTGTCAAGTGTCTTGAGTTGCCCCCAAGCAAAGGCGAATATCAGCCCGACTCCGACTAACACTAATCCAAACAACGCCATGACGACAACAAACCAGTTGATTGAGCGAAAGATTAGGAAAAGTAGTGATGCGCCGCTGATAAAGATGGTCAAACCCGCTAATTCCTGAGCGAGTAGCCATTGCTTTGTCACCCTTTTATAAAGGTCGTTTTCAATTGGAATAACATCGTTTTCTGCGTAATCTTCAGATACTACATCAATCACCTCGGCTGATTTGTAGGGGGTAATCGGAGTGTTTCCTTCCTCCCCCATTGGGTACATAAACATTCCGATTACCTCTTACTAAAAAGCTTTTCAAGCTTGGTTCTGGCTGCCGCTATCTTTTGGTCGTCTTCCGTTTCTTCTTTTACCTTGTCGGAAACTTGACTTTTGGTTTTCTCGACCTGACCGTCTGACTTCTCTCTCTTCCTTTTTGTAGCGTCAGCAGCTATTAAAAGACGGTTTTTGAAGTCTTGTGTTAGGTAATCCCTTTCTATATCTCCTTTTCCTTGAATAAACCCTTGTTCTTCTGTTAGTTGATGTTGCCAGGTGCGGTAATGTTCTTCATACTCTGTGCCTGCCAATAAGGAAGACATAATAAAGGCGTCTTCCTTTTTTTTGGTGGCGTACATGAGTTTAACCGCCTCGGCTCTTAAGCTTTCGATTTCTTCGTGTGACTCGCAGATAGTCGCAAGGTACTCAAAGAATTTATTAGCCATTTCAACTTGCAGCAAAGCTCCTTCTGACAGGGCTTTTGTTTGTGCCAGATTTTCGAGATTTAAAGCACCAATTAAACCAGGATTGATGCCAAACAATCGAACTAATGCTGGCGGAATCTTAACACCTGAAAGCCATTGCGGGACATTAGCTAACGCAAGGTCTACGTCGTGAGCTTTTGCCAACTTCTTTTCAGCCTTAGCCATTACTTGTTTCCAAACGATGAATTAGTTTTGCAAAACTCGTCAATCTTGGCTTGATTTTGCCGTAGGTTGAAACTAGCAACTATTCTTTCTTTTTCGGCTTCAGAAAGCGCTTTTTGATTGATAGCGTTCGTCGCTAAGTAGCCAGCAATTGCACCCGCAGCCAGCAAGCTTAACGCGCCTCCAAACACCAAGAATTGTTTACTGTTCGACGGTTCTGGGTGTTGATTGAAATCCGATTGAGAACTGCTAACGACTACCGCTCCACCTGCGTTTAGATGCAGATTGGCTAGTTGTTGACGTTCTTTCGTAACTGTGTTCATGAATTAACCTCTTTAAGTGTTGGCTCTCGGTCGTTGATTAACAATACTTGGCTTATGGCAATGTCGGTAATCCACCAATGGCTTTCTCTCTTGTCTGAAGGGTTGGAACCTTTTTCAATAATCCCCATACTCTTCAATTCGCTCAAAGTTACTGAAATGCTGTTTTCCGTGCGAAAACACCTCCTCGCTATTTCTTTGTTCGTACTAATACCGATTTCGTGAATCGCTATTAAAACCTTTTTCTCTCCTTGACTTAGGCGGTTTATTCGTCTCTTTGTTGCTAAATACTCTGCATGAGTCAATGTGATAGCCATGTTTTTTAACAATGTAAAAGTTCAAGAGAAAGAATGCGGTCATTTGCTAGAATACTATTAGAAACAATCCGAGAAAACAGTCGAATAATCTTGGTAAACATTGGTTGATTTTCCGTGGTTAAACATTGATTGATTAGTATTAGGAGAATCAACCGAAACAGCAACTGATTCTCCCACCGATTGACTACGCTACGTCTATGACATCCGCAGCCGCAAGCATTTTTTTTGGGTCTGTCGAAGGCAGTTGGAAACGCGATTCATCTTCTAGTTCTGCAAGAGAGGTAGAAAATCCTTCAAGATGTCCAAAAATTTCGTCTCCAATGTCGCCAAAATCTCCTCTTGAAATGTCGCCGATAGCGTCAGTAATTCCGCCTAAAACGTATGCCTTAGTGCTCCGCCGAACGTCGTTTCTAGCCTTGTCTAGTTGTGCCTGAATGTTGCCGACTCCGGCATTAGTATCAAGCGGTTTAGCTGCTTTACCCTTCCGACCGCCGCTACGATTTGCAGATTTGGCTTGATTGATTGCTTCTTGTTCAGATTGAGTAGTCATTGAAGTAGTCCTCTATGGTTTGGATGATTGACTTGATTGCAGGTATTCGTCCGCGTTGCCTAACAGCTTGTCGGAATAGCCAGATAACCTGCGCTTCTTCCCGTGTAAACCCTTTTCGGCGACATCGAAAGGGCTTCTTTCTGTCTGGGAACATCTCAGTAAGTTGAGTTTCCCTTGTTACTTCTTCCAACTGAATCAACTCCAGCTTTCGGAGTGTCACCACATCCCGACGCAATTGCCCTAAAGAGATACCCATCGTTGCAGCCATCAGATCAGTATTTAACCAGTCAATCTCGTCTGGAACTATTGCCGATAACGGTTTGAACTGGCTATGAACCTGGGCGTACATGGTAGATTTCTAAGGTTGCTAAATGTTCATTATGTGCACGTTATTAGTTCGACAAATTTCTAATGAACTTGCAACGAACTTTTAACGAACATGAACACACTGTAAAGGATACTGCGCGAAGTTGTCAAGGGGCAACGCAAACTATTTTTGTACTTTTGCTGAAACCCGCTAGACGACTAGGTTTTTCTGTGAGACACTTAAAGAAGTCGCGAAGTAGTAGAGCATTTCCATGTCAAAAAAAGAAGACCCCACTTATTCACCACTGCGGGGTCACGTCCCGAAAGAACTGTATAAACGTTTCAAGGCGTATTGTGTTGAAGAAGAGATGAACAACTCCGAAGCACTGGAAAACGTACTCAAGTTTTATTTTGACTACCGAGAGAAGGTAGCACCTAAAAGCGAGATAGCGACAGAGTTTGAGAAGATTCAGAAAAAACGAACTAAGGGGAAAAGTGCATGATTGCCAAAAAATCAATTTCTATTAATACGGTTTTATTGACATTACTGGCTTTATCGCTGGTCGGTTGTGGCGGCGAGAAAGGTAAAGCGATTCGGCAGAACGAGTATGGAGTAGATTGGCCGTTTACAGTGGAGGAAGGGAGGCTGTCTTGTGTCTGGTTTTCCGAACGTCGGCAAGTTGTGACGTTCATCGCACCAAACGGAACTGAATATGCGCTGAATGGTATTGCCCGTAGCTCAGGCTTTTTCCGACCTGTCGAACCAATCCACAAACCTGATCCAAGTAGCCCACGATTGTACAAAAGCTTGAACCCGGTGATTGCGAACGGGTTGAAGCTTTGTCCTTAAGGTGTAGAAATGGAAAAAATAAAGACAGACCTAAAAAAGCTGATTCTATCCCATCAAAGCCTCAGTCAACTCCAAAGACAGCGACAAGAGTACATTGCCAATCAATTAGTTACAAGGAAACTAGCGGAATGCGGAAAGCTCAGCGACTTTAGTCCTGAGATGAAAGCGAGCGGGGACTTCAGTCCCCTTCAATCTTTCTTAAATTTATTCCTCAAACTACGGAAAATTTCATTAATTGTGTTATACTGCAATAGTCAAGGTTAAACTCCTTTGCCATCGTGGAAAACAGGGACTAAGACACACTTTTAGGCACAAACCGGGGGACAAAGAGCGACGATAACTCTATAAACAGTCAGGGGCTAAACAAAACAGTCCTAAATCCAGTAAACAAAATAATTCTTTTTGTTAAGTAGGGTAGGGCATACCCGAACTCTAGGTCAATATCCTAGTACGCTTTTGGAGATAGACCCTCTGGAGTGACTGCGAATCAGGCTCGTTAATTGGTAGGTTTCTACGGTTAAAAAGTTTGAGTATTGCCGAAAGGACGCAACATTTAAAGGTCAGTCGCTGAATTAAGAATCTCAGTGGTTTTAACCCTGAGAGTGTCAACGTATTCTGTAAAGGCAAAAACCTAAAAACTGCACTTAGAGAAATTCATCAAACTTGCGGAGAGCGAAGCAAGCTTATCGCAGTTAAGGTGACGGAAGACTTGGCATTGCATCTCGCCAAGGTTGCGGCAATGCCTGACGAACCTTAGCTTGAACAAACAGGAAATCAACAAAAACCACTCACAGTCCCAACCGCTGTGGGTGGTTTTTGTTTTGCCAGCCTTGTTATAGCAGAATCGAGCGCACCCGCTCGCGCGCGTATTATATGCAGCCAGCGCAAGCGTTAGCTACCTTGTCGCCACAGCAGCCGAAACGCTTACACCATATACGTTTCAAACACGCCAAAAAATACTTTTCCAAAACACTTGACAAACCTTTGCGGGTAGCCTATATTAGTTTACATAGCCACTAAATCAAAGCAAGCAAATGACTACACTCGCAGCAGCACTCAAAAAAGACCTCAAGCAAAATTTCAAAGATATTAAATTTTCAGTAACAACAAAGCGCAATGATGTCGGTGTCGCATGGGAGATGACTCTCGGCACAGCCGCAACCAAGCAAGCCGTTAAAGAGATTTGCAAAAAGCATGAAACGGTTCAATATCACGGCTCTTTGATAGACGATACCGCTTGGTCGTCTGGGACGGGTGTTTACTACCACCCCAGCTACACCCAAGAAATGAAAGATTCGGCAGTTGCCGGAGTTATTGACTACAACAAGTTCGCTGACGCTACTTGGGACGACAGATATGAACGATTTGTGCAGGCTGACGGCAAGGAACATCTTCGCGCAACCAAACTATTCTACTACTATGTAGAGAATGGCGTAGCGTCACAATTAATTGACGAATACGGTAACGAACCGTCAGACAAACGCTGGTATTATGAAAAACTCAATACACCCGCACCGATTGAATTAGAGCCCGTTTTGCAACCCGAACCCGACTCCGCGCCCGATTGTATAAGCCTGGAAGAATGGGTTGCAACAAAAAGTAAACGGAATCAGCTAGAAGAAGAATCGGCACTAAAATCTGAGATTTGGGAGCTTCAGCAACGACTGATAGCACTACAGTTGAAGCGCTCGAAGACTAACAGATAGCACACAACTGGGAGGAACAATCCTCCCGTTATTTCGCCACAACAGCCGAAACGCTTACACCGCATACGTCTTTGACCACGCCAAAAAATACTTTTAGAAAACACTTGACAAACCTTTGCGGGTAGCCTATAGTAGTTTACATAGCCACTAAATTGAAGCAAATGAAAAAACGCAGCCCCGTTGACATCGACTTATTCCAGCATGAAAGCTTGATTCATAAGCTCAGTGAAAGTAATAGCGCATTTATCAAGTCCTCGGCTCCTTTCATCACAATCCCCGGTTTCTCTAGAGGTAACGATAAAATCGAGTTTGCAGTTGGCGACCTAGTGAAAGACGAAAAGCGGTCTTTCTATAAAACACCGATGACGTGGAAAGTTTTGGAAGTTTTCAGACAAAATGGATTTGTACACTATCAGTGCGAACTGGTGCTGACTCCTGCCGATTTAGCGGGAGGTGTTTGGAAGAAGAATGACCCACGAACCAAAACGCGGCATTCTCAAAAAGACCTTGAATTGACAGAAAGAGTGACTCAAGCCAATTTTAACAAGTCTAAACCTCGCGCATAACGCACCACAGGGAGGATTACTCCTCCCGTTATTTCGCCACATGAAAAAACACGAAATCCCTCTCCTTTTTTTTGAAACCAAAAGCGAATCAATCAGCGAAACTTGCAAATGTGAATTTTGCGGCAAAAAGATTCAATTCTATTTGCACAAGCGCTGGATTAGCGGAGTAAATTCAGACTACCACGTACAAGACGAGAGCGGACCACACCGCAATTGTTACAGACCTACGGGATGGTCAAAGCTTGGAGTTAAAGCTATTCCCGACGGTTGGGAATACCGAGACTCAGACAATGATGACGATAGGGCCTGCTTTACTCAAAAGAAATACACCCAATTTTACAAGTAATACAACCGGGTCGCGCATGGTACACGCGAAACAGCAACTAACTGAGAAAAACAATGAATAACGCCGAGCTAAAAACTCTTATCGAACATTTCAAAGCTTACTGCCTCGAAAAAAGGGAAATTTTGCAATCAGTTCCAAACGAAAAATACCACCACTCAGTCATCTTAGACAAGATGATTATGAACGAAGAAAAGAAGTTGAAAGGAGACGAACAGCTTACATACACAAGAAATCAAGCTTACTTTGAGGCGAAAATCCCTCAATATTTCTTGAATAAGTAAATTCACAGGGGTCGCGCATCCTACACGCGAAACGGCAAACCACTCAACACCAATAGAAAACAATGATTTTCAAAGCAAAAGCAGAAATAGTTAAAGTGACCGAAGTTGAAGTAGCAGAAGTTGAAGCATCTGAAACAGCGAAGATATATAAACTTGGTCAAACCATGTTCTCGGAAGAATATTTTACACTGCCGTGTGCAGGTCATTGGCCATTAGTTTTTAAAAATAAAAAGGAATTCTTGAAAGCTACGGAATGCTATAAAGGCATCGGCCACATTCTTCAAGGTCAAGGTGGAAACTATTGGGCGTGGCCAGCATACTCAATCATCGGAAACTTATTCTCGACTAAGGCTGAGGCAATGAGCTACCTTGATGCTGTAAATTCTAGGCGCTAACCTTTTTCGCCAATCTGCGGTACGGCTGAATAAAACCGCAAGAAAACCATATCAAAACCAAAATCAAATGTCTATCTTCACAGATTTTATTGGAATATATTGCCTCATCCGCTCTAAGGATGCAGGTGTCTTTGCTGGCACTTTAATAGAGGTGGAGGGGGGCAATGCGCGAATTCAAAATGCTCGTCGGCTCTGGAAATGGAAGGGGGCGTCGTCCCTTTCTGAATTGTCACAGAAAGGAGTGTTACATCCCGAGTCGTGTATGTTTCCTTGTGAAGTCCCAGAGATTCTAGTTTTGGGAATTATCGAGGTAATTCCCTGCTCTACAAAAGCAATAGATTCGATTGCCTCTGTACCAGAATGGTCGTCACATTGTCCTTAAATGGTATCAAATCAGATTAGGTCAGATTAAGAGGAAAAGGACAAGGACAATGAAAAACGACGGCTACGGCTACGGCTACAGCGACGGCTCCGGCTCCGGCGACGGCGACGGCTCCGGCTACGGCTAACACAAAACGCCAATCTGCGGTACGGCTGAAAAGAACCGCAAGAACCATGACAAATAAAACCCCATGAACAAACCAGTTGTAGTTTATCACCAAGTCAAGCCTGGTACTGACTGTCCTGACGGCATCTGTGCTGCGTGGGTAGTTTTAAAAGCAATTCAAGAGCAAGGCTGCAACAAATTTGAATTAGTTGGCGACAGCTATTTGAACGACAAAGACTTTGACATCCTCACCGACCTGAAGGCACGGTGATTCCTAAGACTCACAACTTAGGTTTCTGCTTCATAGCACCAGCCTTAACAGATTTACTCTGTTCAGGTCTTACAGTCGCTCCACAGACTGACACGGCAAGCCCTGCCGCCAAAATATTCTTTGCTGCATTGATATCTCGGTCATGGTTTGTCCCACACTTAGGACACTCCCACTCTCGAATATTCAAAGGCAGCTTTTCCACAACGTGACCACAATGCCCACACATCTTAGAACTAGGAAACCATCGGTCAATCTTGACAAAAGTACGACCATACCAGCCGCACTTGTATTGGAGTTGCCTGACCAGTTCCCCCCAGCTAGCATCACTGATAGCAAGGGCAAGTTTGTGGTTCTTGACCATATTCTTCACAACCAAATCCTCAACGGCGATGGTTTGGTTTTCACGCACCAGTCGAGTTGTCAGTTTGTGAAGAAAATCCTTTCTAGAGTCGCTAATTTCTTGGTGAACTCTAGCAACTTTAAGTCTAGCTTTGTGTCGATTGTTGCTACCTTTGACCTTGCGGGACAAACGCTTCTGGGCTTTCTTGAGCTTGCGACGTTTAGTTTTGAAGCATTTAGGGTTTGCAACTTTCTCGCCATTGCTCAGGGTAATCAAGCTAGTGATACCCAAATCCAAACCAATCTGATTAGTAGATTCTTGCCATGTTTCAATTTCAGTGTCAACCAACAAAGAAACAGTCCATCTTCCAGAGGGTGCAAGTTTTACTGTAATAGTAGATGGCTCAGTATCAGGTGGAATCTCCCGACTCCATCTGATATCCAACGGCTCAATACACTTTGCTAAGTAAACTTGTCCATCTTTCCACTTGAAAGCGGACTTGGTAAATTCTGCATTGCCACCATTATGCTTTTTCTTGAAGTTAGGGTATTTTGCCCGACCCGCAAAGAAGTTAGTAAAGGCGGATTGCAGATGCCTCAAGCCCTGCTGTACTGGCACACAGCTAACTTCGTTGAGAAATTGCAAGTCTTCTTGCTTTTTCCACTCGGTCAACATCGCAGAAGTTTCAGTGTATCCGACTCGCTCTTGCCTTTCATACCAAGCCTCCGTTCTAAGAGCAAGGGCTTTGTTGTAGACTAAACGAGCGCAACCCATCGTTCTTCTCAGCAAGTTTTCTTGCTCAGGAGTTGGATAGAATCGGTACTTGAATGCTTTCTGTGTCATACTTCACAGTATAGCATCTATTTCGTGAAAGTGTAAACTTTAATATAAAGCCGTCCTAGAAGGACGGGGTTTCAGACCTATTTTTGTAATGAATGGGATTGTGACTCAAGATACATAGAGATTGCTGGGGTCAAGGTTCCTTATTTCCCCTTGCCGCCTCACCTGTTTCGCTACTATTCGATGCTCGGAGCGATGGGTGCTACTCGTTATCACGAATACCCATTTGTGGTTGTCGTGACCGATGACCCACAGAAAGTTTCATTACGTTCGCGTCCTGACGGTGCTGATGTTTCCGAAATCGCGAAAAAGTTAGGAGGCGGTGGACATAAACACGCTGCTGGATTCTCTCTTTAGGTTGAGTTCTTTCTGAAGCTTAAAATGCCCGACATCAACGCGCGAGAAGCATTTCAAACTTCAGGAATTCCCCATCATAGCCGATAATTTATCAACCAAAGTACCATGAATTTGTATCAAATAAAGAAACAGTCAGCATGGCAAAAAGATTGCGAAAAAATCGCAACCTGGGCGGATTCGATTGGATTAGCTATTTTAAAAATTACAGACCGGGAAATTTCCAATATTATGAAGAAAGATATTTCCGAAATCTATAATCTTTCTTTTCTCCCGAACCTATGGATAATAAAAGGAATTGCCGTAATAAACAATCAGACGCACCCTGGGAGCTTACTGCACGATTTAGGACATCTTGCAGTAACTCCTAGTTGGCTGCGTCCGCACCTCAGTGAAAATCTTGACTGGGAGCAATCTCCTAAACTGGTTGAACTTGTAGAAAGTAAATGTGATGCTACGGCAGGGAAGGGGCTGAAGTTGCAGAACTGGAATGCCTTAATACATGGAGACGAGCAAGCTGCAATTGCATGGAGTTTTGTGGCGGCACAAGCCGCTGGGGTCGATAACTTCCTACCATTTGAAATAGGGTTTGACAATCCAGATAGTTCGACAGGTGAAGAATTGCACGATAGTTTATTAATGAGTGCGGCAACTGGTAATTGTTACCATGCTGGAATAGCTTCGTTGTATCACGGTGGAATGCTCAAAAATAAAGCTGATTTCCCCAGCCTGAGTAAGTGGATACAAGATTAATTGTACTTCAAAAACTCGCTAGCTACAGGTAGTAATTCATCAGTCAAAGCAAAACAACTCAACATCTTCGCACTTGAAACTCTACTTTTATCGGTTCTAACATCGTAAACAAATCCACTTGTCGCCTGCGTAAATGCGCTTCTAATGTCAATCGTTCCCTGTTTCAGCCACTTCAACTTGGTCGGTGAAATAGCTGTGTAAAGCCACCTGTTGCCATCGTCTATTTCATCTACCCAAAGTCCAAGATAGTTTTGTTCGTCCTGATTTCGACAAGAGAAAAAGACGGGCTGATTATCGTATTGATTGAAAATATCTACATACTCAAGTTTACCAAGTCGAGTATTTTCGGGAAGGTAACTCATAATTAATTGTACTTCAAAATCTCGTCAATAGTCTCTTGTGCCTTAATCACTGCCTCGGATTCAGTAGGATAATCTACAACGGGCAAGTCTCGTATTCGGCAAAATCCCTTAAAACCCTGTTCAGGATTACAACGATGCCAAACATAGAAATAATGCCCAATAACTACTGGCTCAGTTGAACCCCTAGCAATTCTGTCTCGCGCCTCTTCAAAGGTCTTATTCGTTGTTATCTTGAAGCCCCTGTAATCGTGCCAAGTGTTAGTCATAATTCAGTCCAAATTATCCACAATTGCATCAATTATACCCTGCGCCGTATCAAAAGCAATGCCCACATTCGGATACTCCTCTGATTCGTTTTTCAATCGTCGTTTGCGTCCCTTTTCCACGGGTAACCAAAGTTGATACAGCCTCGATACTCTTGCCAAAGATTGCTCAAGCTTGTTTCCTCTTATTCGAGGTTATCAATTGCCCGAAGGTAGATTATTCTGAGCATTTCTTGTTGCCATCTCGCGAACTATGTCAGTAGCGCGTCGGTATCCGGTACGCTGCTTAATCTTTTCGCTAGGTACTTGAACACCCATCATTTCTGCCTTTTCCCAATCCCGTGACCGCATATAAGCCAATTCCTGCTCTGTGGGCATGGTGACGGGAAGTTCGGTTAGAGTTAAAACGGATTGCTGAGCGACAGACTGCTTTGCTATTTTCTCGCACTCAAGAAAATACTTTCGGATTAGCTTACCTTGTTCTGTTTTGGCTATCATCCCAAACTCTCTTAAGCAGGTAGCCGTTAAGCAGTAAAAATGGCTAGAACGTCCAACAGGAGCCTTTTTAACCTGTTGGTTAATTTCATTCTGGCTGTTAGGGTCGCTTATCTTAAAGATGTAATCCACGCCCTCTTGAAAGTAAGATTCCAGTGTACTTAACGCCTTTTGCTTGGTTGAGTAACCGAGCCAAACCCACGCCTGATCCAAACCTACCGGAAACTCTTCAGCAGATTCTAGGAATGACTTTGCCAATTCAATGTTAAAATCCATGAGTGACCTCTGTTTTAGGCTACAGTCTCTGGAGTTTCGGTGCTATAACACCAGCTCGCGAGGGACATTTTAATTATACCATATTAGACAGCGCTCAAACTACCTATCCTGTTGCTGGCAGTAACTTGAGCGCGAGTCTGTCGCTACCAGTCTACGACTTGCTCTTTTTCTACCGTTGGAGAATTCGCGGAACATTTCCCCGAACTAGAATTTACTTCGTAGTCGAATTCATCTTTTAGGATTATTTTCCGGTCTAAGACTCTCAACTTGTATTCTGCCGCCAGAGTTTGAGCGTTCTTCTCAATCCACAGGGAAACCAAGATTGGTTGTGTTGGCATTCTAGAAGCTGCTTCCAAGCAAAAATTTTCAAAAGTCTCTCTCTCTCGTTCTGAAGAGAGAGATGAAAGAAAAGTTGAAAGGAAATTTGAAGAAAAAGATGAAGAAGAATATGAAGAGTTCTCCAAACCCTTGCCCTGATTAGCTTCTGTTTTTTCTCCTGTCACGATGAAAGACGTGCTGTCTACAATCGTGGACTGGTCGTCTTGAATCGTGGATTCGGTGTCTACAATCGTGGACTGGTCGTCTTGAATCGTGGATTCGGTGTCTACAATCGTGGACTGGTCGTCTTCATCTGTAGACAAACTGGAATTGAGACTAATGGAGAACTTTGTATTGGCGGGTGTTGACCAATTTATACTTCCTTCTGCTTTTAACTTGCTTAACGCTGAGTAGAAGGCAGCTCTACTAATCCCTAGCTTATCGGTAATCTCTTTTTGTGTTTCTTTGAGTACCCAGCCTTGCTTGAGTCGAATTTTCAGATAGAAGAGTAGAAGTCCTTTTGCCGTTAAATCGCCCTTTTGGTAGTGAGCGATTGCGCTAGTCAAAGTCACTTCGTAATGTTGTTGTCCTTTCATGGTTTTAAACCTTTATAAAGTTTGTAATGTTCAGAAACGGTGAGTATTTCAACGACAAAGTATTTGACAACAACAAAGTTATCTGTTAAGATGAACTTTGTTGTGTTATATCACAGTTGACCCAACCCGCTTGACAGCAGTTAAGGTTCTTGATTGACTCACACACTAGAAATAGTCAAAACAGCAATTAAACTCAAAAAGCAATTCGTTTGGTCGCGGGTTGCTTTTTGTATGTGAGCAGTCTCAAAGCGCTAGCTACGGGCAAAGACACGGTTCAACTGCTCAACACAAATTAAGTATATCACGACTGAATCCCTGACTCAAGACATCGTGCAATGTCTTGAGTCAGGGATTCAGTATATAGCTTGCTTAAGCTAGACAATACACCAACTACTTTATGTTATTCTTGGCGGCATATTGTTTCAATGTTTTGGCGCTAGCGTTTAGCACCAACCACTGTAACTCAGCCGCTTGTTCGTAGCTCATTAGTTCAGGATTCTTGCTTGCTGTCTCTGAAGGCTCTGTCGCTTTGCTTGCGTCAGAGATGCCAGCTCTAAAAGGAAAGCTTTTTGCTTTGGCTGGGTCTGGTTGTGATTGATTGGAGTTATTCATTGTTTGATTGTTTACACTATCAATAATTTTATCACGATTGGGTCAGTTTGGAAATAGTTTGCACAAGACTCTTGACTTAGGTTAATCGTATTGCTAAGATTATTTAATAGTGCCGATGTCAACAACAATGCGCCAGTAGCGTTAGATTACTGGATAGCACAAAACCGCAGATTCAAAGACATTAACTTCTAGTGAAGGTCAATTTAAATCTATGTTATCTGAAATGTTTCGGTTATTACCAACAGTTATACTTGCGGCTGTGAATAACGCTGCAATTGAAAACCTCAAGAGAAGAGGTCGCCTGTCTCTTTGTAACGCAACAAACGAAGTTTCTGTGTCTCAATACAAACTGTGTACTATTAAGGTTAATGCAATGAGAAACGAATACTACACGTGTAGTTACTCAATATATTTCGGTGACATCTTGTTATCTGAGGGTGATTACTGTTTTAATACGGAAGAGTCAAGAATCGAGGCGCGGGGATGGATTGACAACCAAGAAGCCTTGGTTGACGGTAAATTGGAGAGGTTGAAACACAAGTTAAATTTAAAGTAAAACGTAGAACTCTATTTTTACTTTTAATAGCTTTCGGAGGCGAAAGCTATTAAAAGACTAAACAAAACTGTTGAGCAGTCGGGACGTTTCTACGATTTCTTGTCGATTAAAAGGTGTTGAATTGATTCGGACAAAAGAGGCTGAACTCATTACACCCGGCGGGTTACAACGTGTTGCACTAATTTCAGAAGACATTATCACAGACTCTATAAAGCGAAAGCTATTCAATGGTTAAGCAAGCTACCAACAACTTTAAAACAAAAATAGGAAAAATTATGACTGTTACAAATGAGAGAAAAGAAGTTTTGTTTAAATATCTAGTAGAAGGTATTGATGCGGCTAATATTGTCCATAACCCTGTGAAGATAGTTACTCCTCAACAATTACATAACAACGTACTACTAAAACGTTATTATGAGAGGGGGACAAGTGAACTACTTTATTCTGATGATATCCATTTTCGTTCGATAGCTTGTAAAAAAAAGAAGAAAACAGAAACAGACGAAAAATTGTTTGCTAAAATTGTATCTGCTTATATCAAATGTCTAAAAGATGCTATACCTACTGGAGTAGAATTATACTTAGTAAAAGAAGTACAATATCTTATGATACTTTCCCCTGATAGCAAGTTCTATCTATCAACTATCTTAGTGGCTCTTGATTAATTAAAAGTAAAAATTTGTAATTGAGATTGTTTATGACTAATCTAACAGAGTTTGACTTTAACACTCAACAAGTTCGAGTAATTACTATTGAAGGACTGCCTTGGTTTGTGGCTAATGACGTTTGCGTCATTTTAGGTCTTGAAAATGTTGGTCAAGCATTGAGCCGCTTAGATGAAGACAAGAAAAGTATTGCTTCTGTATACACCCTTGAAGGTAATCAAGATATGTCGGTAATTTCAGAGTCTGGAATGCTTGCCCTAGTTTCCTCAAATGGCAAACCAGATGCTAAAGAGTTCCGTAGATGGGCGGTAGATGTAGTCTTTCCGGTTGTATTCAGAACTGACAGTTATTCCCTTGAGTGGCTTGAGTGAATGCAATTAATACGCTCAAATCTTACCTACTAAGAACCCGGCAGTCACACCGGGTTTTTTTTAATACTTGACGCATTCTAATTAACCTGCTATAATTAAATCAATCGATACATTTACAGCAATTGCGGTGAGTAGCGGTTTTAGTGTGTTGTTTTCATGTGAAGTGGTTTTTATCCCAAGCCTGCGAAAGCGGGTTTTTTTATCAGAAAATTGGGTTGACAGGATTCGTATCTTCGATTAGAATAGACTTAACCGAACCACGAAAACTAAATAATATTCAATCTTTCCATAACACTTTTGCAATTGCGGGAGTCGATTTGCCGCAACCCAGCCTTGAAAACTAGACGCACCAACGATTTCACACGTCGGCGGTCGCAATCAACGCCACTCCCTACTAGGGATTGAAACTTGTAGCGTTGCTGGGTAACAGCCATCTGGTAAGGTCGCAATCAACGCCACTCCCTACTAGGGATTGAAACTCGCTCAAGCCCTCAATTTTCCCAGCCGTTCCTCGTCACAATCAACGCCACTCCCTACTAGGGATTGAAACTACGATTTAGCTTTCACGGCTGGCAACAATTTGTGTCACAATCAACGCCACTCCCTACTAGGGATTGAAACCTCGGATTTAAAGCAATTAATTCCTGTATCAATGGTCACAATCAACGCCACTCCCTACTAGGGATTGAAACCTCAAACATCGTTTTCATGACCAACAGCAATTTGTGTCGCAATCAAGCTCCACTCCCTACTAGGGATTGAAACGCCGATTTTGTATTCAATTCTGTCGTTAAATTGAGTCGCAATCAAGCTCCACTCCCTACTAGGGATTGAAACTCTTGCCAAACAGCAGATTCTCAAACTGCATCCCGGTCGCAATCAAGCTCCACTCCCTACTAGGGATTGAAACGCCCGATTCAGCAACTGCTGGCGCTTCTCCCTCGTCACAATCAAGCTCCACTCCCTACTAGGGATTGAAACCGCTGGGATGAAAGCGCTAGCCCCCTACTAGGGATTGAAACACAATCGAGCTAAGCCCCTACTAGGGATTGAAACCATGAGTGCAGAATAATCACAACCGACCGCTACTGCCGCAATCAAGCTAAACCTCTACTAGAGATTGAAACTGAGAAATTAAAAATGGCACAAAATACAACAATATCGCAATCAAACCAAACCCCTACTAGGGATTGAAACGCAATAAACCTAAACCCCTACTAGGGATTGAAACTTGCTCCTGTAGTCGGTGGCGGTGGAAGAAAGGCAGTCGCAATTGAGCTAAGCCCCTACTAGGGATTGAAACCTGATGTCAACTGTTCTTCACTAGCAGATACCGAGTCGCAATTGAGCTAAGCCCCTACTAGGGATTGAAACGCAATCAAAGTAAACCCTACTAGGGATTGAAACAAACGAGAGTGCGACTTTAAGATTTACCACAATCTTGTCATAATCAAAGCAAACCCCTACTAGGGATTGAAGCGCAATAAACTCCACTCCCTACTAGGAATTAAAACGAAAGATTTCACCGGGATAATAAATCTATCCTTTTTGTTTTTGCCTGTAACGCCCACTTAGACAAACCAATTGAAACTTCCTTCTGTAGAAGTTCAAGGCTTAATTCGCCCCATTTTTTCGCTTTCTTTGTTGCTACCAATCCTGCGAACAGTGCTAGTTCATCGTTGACCGCCGCATTGATATCACGGTGACACTTCCAGCCGCAGGTACATTCATACAATTTAATTTTAGGGTCACTCATTGATGCCATCTTGTTTAGGCAGACTGGGCAAGTTTGCGAAGTGTAGGCAGCCGGATTTCTCAAAAAAGTACGTCCGTCACGTGCAGATTTCTGTTCTAGTTGTGCAATGAAATCGCCGTGTCCCGCGTCAGATAACGACTTTGCCAACCCAGTTTTTTGAGCTTTCCGGTTTTTCTTGTAGCCACCTTTCTCTGTATCTTCTTGTGGCTTAGCTTGTGCTCGAAGATTTTGTGATTGCAGCCCGTTTTCACAGGAAATAAATTGATAGTTGGTTACAATCTCAGAGCTAAGCTTTTGGTTGAATCCCTTGCGTTGACGTTTAATCTTCTCGTGTAGTTTACTAATCCGATTCTGAATCTTTTTCTGTTCACTGGAAAGTGCTTGACAGTTCCACTTTAACTTTTGCCAGTACATCCCTCCGATTAGGGCAATACCTTCAGCTTCACTTTTGATTTCACAAAGCTTTTTGGCTTTGTCAGGCGAGCAATTAATAAGAGCTTTGATGTCTTTGTGTCGCCGTTCAGGATGATTTAACCAGAGAATCAGTCGGTGAGTCATTTTGTTAGCTAGTTCTTTCTGAAGCTCCGCTAATTTAATTTGAGCGTTCCGGTAGTAACGCGGATTTCCGTACTGCTTGCCGTTGCTTAAACTGATAAAGCTGTCTAGTCCAGGGTCGATTCCTATCGACTTAGTTGTTTGTTTAATGCGTCGCCCCCGAACCAATTCGCCCGTTAGTTGGACATAGAAGCCTGAAGCGTATTGACATATTTTGAAGGCGGCAATTTCTGGAATTGTGCCGTCTGGATTTTTCCACCGACGTGCTAGTCCTTTTAGCCGCAATTCACGAAGACCTGGTATACCTATTAGAGATTGAGAGTTTGCCTTGGGAACGATGACACCTTTTGGGTTGTTGTGAACCAGGGTTGCAACCTTGTCACGTCTGCGTTTAAACCGAGGCCGCCCCTTTTTTGCACCATTCTGAACCCCGGCTCTTGACTTTGTGTACTCTTGCCAGCTAGTATCCAATCCAGCAAGAACTCCAGAGCGAAACTTGTACGGCATTTCTGTCATGAATTCGCGGTGTGCTGTTAGGTTGTTTCCTTTGATGACTTGACCTAACCCGCCCGCCTGTTGCAAACCCGGCTTAGAAATCAACGTTTCGCTGAAATCAACCGACAAAGGGCAACTGTAACCAGTAACCGACCCATGTTCTGAGTTCTGCCAGCCCCAAGATTCTTTCTTCTCTGCTGGCTGCGGAACTTTTACCCGCTTCAACTCTCGGATATACCAATGAGACTTATCATCGTAAATGACACTGTAGGGCGCTTGGATTATTGACTTACCTTTGTCTTTTGAAACGATTGCACCTTCCTCATCTACAAAGTGACTCCAATACTTCCAAGGTAATCGACAGCATGGAGCGTACCCGCCACTCTCTTTACCATCTAAACCGTTCGTAGCTTTGTAGTAGTAATAATTTGTTTCAAAATCTTCTAAGGCTGACAATCCACAATTCCACACAGACTTAGAAATTTGCAACCACTTTTCTATTTTTTCTTTCTGTTCAAGAGATGGAAAACATTTAAATTCTAGTGTGAGCATAATTGAAAATCTTTTGCAAAGGGCTTTACAAACCCAGTATATCATGTTATCTTAGTAATATAAAGGTAGGGAGCTTTCACCCCATTACCTGTGAGCTTTGACTCAAGAAAGCGAGTGTAGCGAAAGCAGCTTGAAGCTAGTCGTAAGACAGCAATCCTGAAAAATCGAAAGATGCGGGGAAACCCAAACAGGATAATTATCTAGTAGGGCAAAAGAGTGGGAGTAATCTCGCTCTTTTGTTTTGGATTGAAACTGAAATTGAAATTGAAATTGAATATCTTGACAAGATTAACAGTATCGTTTATAATAGTAATATTTACCACTTCCTTCAATATCATGCAATTACTCCTTAATAGCGACTCACCGCAATCCGAAATTGAGATTAGCCAGCAGTTGCAACTATCTAATAGCGACTCACCGCAATCCGAAGGCATTGAAGAAATTAACTGGCAGTTGCAGCTAGCCAGCAAGGTACAAATCAAACGGTGTAGCAAATGTGGAGTTTTCTCCAAGCTGTATCAAAGTATCCCGCCAAAACGACTTGACGCTTGGTGCGATGACTGTTTTGTCAATACTCCAGCAATAGAACGCACTCGAAAAACCTCAGTCGGTGAACATTGGAAGTTGATACAGAAACAAGAAAAAGAAGCTCAAGAAAGAGCGGAATTGGTAGCACAGTTACAGGCACAAAAGGAATTGCTAGCCGAAAAACGTGCTAAGGAGAGGAAGAATGCACCTAAAAAGTCAAAAAAGAAGACCGTAGAAGGCGCTTATTTGTTAGCCCTGGACTTTGGGGAGTTGAGCGTTGATGTAGAGGAAGACGAAGCACGGGACGCGATACTGGCACATGATGCACGACGGGCGTACATTGCACGAGCGCAAGATAGGACAATTTTTGATGAAGACTATTATGGCGAACGGAATGATGATTAGCCGTTCATCCACTGCGCCAATTTAACTAAATTGACTGGGCTCGGTGGCGTTCCTTGCGCCATCCGAACTCTAGTCCCGTGACTGAAAAGCGATAAACAGATAAAGCTCACTCGCTCCCGACAAGCGACCTAGAGCGCTGTCACCAGTTAAGCCCATCCACCGAAACCGTTACCCTGCATACGTTCCGAGCTTGTCGGAAAAATACTTTTACAAAACGCTTGACAATCCTAGTCGGGTAGCCTATAGTGATAACAGTTGGGAAGCAAATCACTACCCGACACACCAAACTGAACCATGAAAATTAAATGAACACTCAAACTAAACTTGCTCAAGTTGACGCAGAGATTGCCGAGTTGCAACCCAAGCTAGCGGAAGCGCAAGAGCGTCGGGAACTGCTAGCGTCAGTTAAGCCCGTCTGTGACGCTGCACTAACGGTAATTGATAAGGCTCTTGACAGGTTGTGTCTAGTCAGTTTATTTAATGAATTTGGATCAAAAGACATTGCCGCCTTCAAGGCAGCAATTGACACTAAATTCAAGTTTATGGAAGACGAAATTACCTTTCCTGAAATCAAAGCTCTGCAAGTTGTGAAAGTCAAATACATAAGTCTTTCCGACTCCACTAACAAAGCTGTTATCGGTGCATATTTTTCAGATAGACCCGTCCAACATAAACAACTACAGGTGATAATTCAAGAGTTACAGGCGATTGGAATAAAAGTTGGCAAACCTATTGCTAACCGTTCCGACGTTAAAGGGTGGCCTCTCCGCTGGGGTCAAGACGAAGCTAGACTCTTCTGGACAGTTGGAGACGGTTGGGCAGTCGAAGCCCTAAAGTCAGGTGACAAGCTAAAAGGACAATGGGAAGGCTTCGACCTTGACCAGCAACTTGAGTGCAACGGCATTGACATCGACAACATTGACTAACTAATAGCAATCGGGGCTTAATTAGCCCCGTTCAATTCTAACCACTTTCAAATTACCACACACTAAAACCATGCAAGCTACGAAAACCACAACAAAGACCGAGCAATTCACAGGTACGGTTACAGAAGCTAAGTTAGTAGAAGCGACCGTTTACGGTATTGACTACAGCGCCAATGAAAAATATGCCAAAGCGCTCAAAGTTACGTTGCAAGCCAATGACGGTCGGATGGTGCAGTTTTACTCCCCTAGCGTTACAGCTACTGTTAGTTGCCCCGCACGCTGTCCGATAGCGGTTGTAATCTGTGAAGAAAATGATTGGATTGAAAAAGTGCAGAGGCAGGGTGAACATAAGGTTGTCGGCGACACCCTTCAACCGAGATTGAAACTAGGCGACCTGGTGACAGTTACGGGCCGGGTAAAAGCGGCTTATAACAATAGCAAATCAGTCACAATTAACTACACTAAGCTTGTCGAACTGGTATCGTTTGGTGGACGACTACCCCAAAAAGAGTATCTCGCAAATTCGGGTGATTTTCTTATAACTTACAACGCAAAAGGTGAGCGCGTCCGAGATGAACATAAAACCAACAACGGCGAGATTTGGAGTTACAAGCGCGTAATAAATGAAGCGCTAGAGAACGGTCACTCTTTTTCTATCCCCTTAGCGGAAATAGACTCCCTCAAGGATAACGCCGCCGACCCAGACGGTTATTGGCTCTATCAGTTGTTAGCCAGCCAAGAGACGTATTGCCTAGCCTGTTGGCTTGACAGTCGGAGGGAGAAGCCATTCATCAAGAAGCAAGCAACTGACATTCATTAATCCAATGGGGAGCAATCCCCTTTGTTCACTTACGCAACACCAGAATGACGAAAGAATCAGAATCAGTAAAAATGAAATTACACTTAATACTATCAGGCAAGGAGTGTAATAAATCAGACTTCAAAAACCTCAAAGATTTAGCTCATCGTCGGTTTAGTGACGAGTTCAACGAAGCTATTTGCGATACGACTCTGTGCAATCTTAACCCTCCTTATTGGGCGTACTTAGAGTCTTGCGCTAAAAAACTAGAAAATAAGAAATTCAACAAAACTGAGAACAGTCAAGTTTTAGAAGTTCTTCGTTTGTGGGCGAAAATTATTCCTTTGTTTGAAGAAGTCGCCACACACATAGAAAATGTTCGCAAGGTAAGCGCAGTAAAAGCCCCGTCTCGAACGCTAGAGAATACGGGAACTTGCGCGATATGCGCGCAGAACACCAAGCTGTCAACGGGAGGGAAAATAGTCAATCACGGGTACGAGGTTAAATGCCATCAGCACGTAGGAGGAAGCTGCTTTGGTGTGAATTACGCACCATTAGAAGTGTCATCAGAAGCACGTATTGAATATGTGAAGCATCTCAAAAAGCTTAAGATTGACTTAGAAAGTCGGGGCAAACTTGTCACGCCATTGTCCGTGGGAGAAAAATTAGTAACAGGAAATCTGAAAGGTGTAAATCGAGAGCTAGCGTTTTTTGAAAAACTTATCACTAAAACTATGCAAGCGACCTAGAGTACCGTCGTCAACCGATTCAATCCACACAAGCTGGGGGAATTCAGTCCTCCAGCTTGTTAACACCTACTCAACGCAACCAAGATGACATTAACACCTCGAACAGTTCCAGAATTAATTGCAGAAATTGATATCCTTACCTCTGAAATTCAAGAATTGTATTTGCAGGGAAATCCATTCGTTGTTGGATGGAGTGGAGGCAAAGATAGCACAACCGTGCTTCAACTTATATGGAATGCTATTAAGCGACTACCAAAAGAACAGCGCAAATACCCTCTTTATGTGATTACTAATGACACTTTAGTTGAAAATCCAATTATTTCCGCCCATGTTAGGAATGCTTTGAAGTTGATAGATGCGGCAGCAAAAGAGCAAAATATACCTGTTATGACTAAAATGACAACCCCTGAAATAAAGAATTCTTTTTGGGTTTGTTTAATTGGGAAAGGTTATGCCGCACCACGACAAGGGTTTCGTTGGTGTACTGACAAGCTTAAAATTAGACCCGCTGAAAAATTTATCAACGAAGTGGTTACAATCGAAGGTCAAATGATACTTGCTCTTGGTGTTCGAGAGGCTGAAAGTGCGACGCGAGCTGCGAGTATGGAAAAACAACGTGAATTTAAAGTAAGTGAAAGATTAAATAAGAATCAACTACACGTTGGTTCACTTACTTACAGTCCAATTCGGAGTTGGCGCACGGATGAAGTCTGGCTTTATTTAATGCAGTACGAAAATCCTTGGGGATGCGACAACAAGGATTTGTTTGCAATATATCGAGGCGCAACAGCGGATAACGAATGCCCTCTAGTTGTTGATGCTTCCACTCCTAGTTGCGGAAGTTCTCGTTTTGGTTGCTGGACGTGTACTCTTGTATCTAAAGACAAGTCTACAGAAGCAATGATTCAAAACGATGAAGACAAAGAATGGATGCAGGTTCTACTTGATATTCGCAATGAGTTAGATGTTCGTGATGACGAAGGAAAACACGCTGACCATGACAAAAGAGACTGGAAAGGCAACTCAGGAAAAGTAAGGTTTTACACTAAATTTTACAATGCGAGGGAAGAAGATAATTCTACTATGCTTAAGCCTGTTCCAGGGCCCTACATCAAATTTTGGCGAGAACACTGGCTGAGGCGAGTCTTGGAAGCACAAACTCAAATACGCAAAACCGCACCAGAAGAAATGCGCGACATCACCTTAATCACCCCAGAAGAACTTAGCGAAATCCGCCGCATTTGGAGAGAAGAGAAACACGAATTTGACGATAGTTTGCCCCGGATTTACGAACAGGCTACAGGAGAGTCGTTTGCAGACATTTCTTGTACAGATGAACGAAACGCTTTGGGTAAAGAAGAATGGGATATCTTGTCTGAAATATGCGAAGAAGATGAAACGCATTTTCACTTGATAGCAAGCCTCCTCAACGAAACAAATAAAACACATTTAAAGACGCGCCGCAAAGATGTATTCAAAGCATTGGAAAAATGCTTTGACGCTAATTCCCGCTCTATGGAGGAAGCGGTTGCAAGCAGTCATGAAAAAAACAAGTTGACCAAGACTGTTGAATCCGTAAAAAAAGAAGGTCTTGGCGAACTCAATAAAGTTAAACAAATGTTAAACAAAGATACTCCCAATAGCAAACAGCTTTCTTGGGCTGACGTTAAATTCGCACCGTCTGTCGAACAATTACAATAAAACACCTTGAAGACAAAACAAACCCCGCAACTAGCTAGCTAGTTGCGGGGTTTTTGCGTACAGATTTAAAGTCCTGTAGGCTTGCCGTTGACGCGAGTAAACACCCGTCCCCAGCCATCGCTCGGATTAGCCCAAAGTTCACGCATCAAGTCAAAGCTGTAGCGGTCATTCTTGCCAGTATAACCCCCAATGCTCCGATAGAAGTTCTGAGCGCCTTCGCGGACACCGTATGGGTCATTTATAATGATTTGCTTGGTGTTTTTATCGTATCCAACTATGCAAACAATATGTCCTGAACTCTTGTAAATAAGCCCTGCTGGCATAGGCATATCTGCGTCAATGGAGGCGATTACATGGTCAATATTTAGCGACGTGCTGAAGTATGATTCCAGTTCTAGTTCTGCGAGTGCACGAGTGTTTGCGGTATGGTCTGTCGTATCCCCGAAAGTGTTCAATATGCGGCCATAATAAGACTCTCCCTCGCTGTAACCTAAACGTTTCGCCGCATCAGTCAACGACTCTAATCCGTGACGCTTCAAAATGTAATTTGCAGCCATCGCATTCGATGTCATGCAGCACTGTCTCGAACCCGACCCAAACAAGTTAGAATCGTTATCATTTTGGTCAAAGTGGTCAACATTTAACAGCTTTTTAGTAGTCATAAATTCTCACGGTAATTGAACTTTTTTATGAATTCGTAGTTTAATTATTTTAATGATACAGAGAGTTCTTACTAGGTCAGCTTCAGCATTTTCCCTTAATCCATGTGCCGCCATTCCCGATATGTAACCATATTGAATCGACATATCTTCTAAAGCATACAGCAATTCTTGCAAGGTAGAATCTGGATTTTCCAATACTTGAGAAACTTGATATTCTGGCACGTTCTTCAGAATTAAATCTGTAAAATTTTACGATTCTAATTATTGTTGTCAATGTCTTCTAATGAGCCATCTTTTACGGTGTTAGAATTTCTGAAAGTTGTTCCAGATACTACTATTGTCACCATAGTATTGATTGCAACTATCATCTGAGAGGGGATTTCGCGGTCTGCCCATATTAGAAAGTTGTAGTTGATAACCGCAGTTACCATAGCAAGGGCTAAGCCCATCAAAGCATAATCAATGGTTGATAGTTTTACTTTTGATTCTTGTTTAAGACCTGTCGCTTTGAATACACTAGACATAACGCTTCCTCCGCCAAAACTACCAAGCAATGCGATTAAGTCTGTTGGGATTGTTTTATTTGTCCAGGTCAAAAGCATATAACTAATTATTATCAATATAGCGCTTGTCGCCATAGTGACAATTACATAATCCGCTAAAAATAACTGCTTCATTTATCTCAACCCTCATAAAAATCGGACTCGTTAACTTGATTTAGTCGTCGTCTTTCTCTCTCCCATTTAAGCTTTTCTCTTAGTCCCTCTACTCGGTCTGCGGGTGAATCATATCCACCCGCGATGAAGTCACTAGCACCCATGACCGTTCCTAATAGTTCATGGACTAGAGCCATTTGCTGTTGAAGCGTTTCAATATTGTTGGCATTTGGTTCGACTCTGCGAAGAAGTTTGTTTACATTGTTCTGGTTTTCTTGAGTCTTCGTTTTCGCCACATAAACCAATTTGAAAAGTATTGCATAAGCACCTTCAAGTTTCCTAATTTTTTTCGACAGGAAAAGAAAAGCAACAATATTGATTGCACTTAATATGATAGACACATATAGCAATAGCTGTAAATAATTGCTATATAAATCAAGGTCAACGTTAGTCGCGTTCCAGCCAATAATTTCCACTGTAGTAATAGAGGTTTCAATGTAGTGAATCTAGATCAATTGTTTATGTATTTCACAAACCTTTATAACAACCTCCGTAAGTTTTCTGCAAACTTCCTTTCCCAATCAAACCGTCTCAACGCTTCCCAAGTCCAAGGTCTGCCCGGTCTACTGCTTCCATTCCGGTAAGTTACTCCTTCGTGGAGGTAGATTGCATAGTTAACACCCCATATATAATTAGCGAGAAACCTAGTAGGGAAAAGTGGTAGTTGACTAGCTCTGAATGCTCCTGTGTCCACGATATCACCACTGTAATCTGGAAAAGCGCCAGGTTCAGAAATAACTTGCGTCATCTCCGCCCCAAACTGAAAAGAGGTTTGTTTAAAAGCTTGCTCGATTTTGTTTTCCAATTCTTGCAGTGACATTAATCAATCTCCAAATAGCTGGTTGCCCAGCTTGGGACTTTTCCTTCTTTCGATAACTGAGAGAAGGTGTCAGATACATAGCCTGGAATTCCGGCATTCATTTCATCAAAACTTTCAAGCATTTTAGCGTAAGGGTTAAACCATTCAATCTTTGGGTTTTTAACTCCCTGAGAGGACAAGGTTGCGACTCCTAGACCTGCGATTGGGATAGCACTTTGATTGGCATTCTCTAGTAAATGTTTATCAATCGCCCTCAAGGCTTGAAAGACTAAAGTTAATGGTTGATATGCAAAATTATCAGCATTAAATCGAGCATCATTGGGGAAATAGAATTGCAACTTCCACCAATATCCAGCCCAATCTATTTTTTTTCAGGCTTGGCCACAGCATCTATTTCAGCTTGCTGCTCTGGCGATGGAGGAACTTCTAGCTTGCGTTCTTTCCATCCACTTTTTTCATCAATCGTGAAATATTCATAGATGGCATGAACTAACAACGATGACATCGGACGCTTGGCTTTACTACTTTTGGACGGCATAACCAAAACTTCTTCTTTCGACAAAAACTCGTTTGGCTTCTTGCCAGCCCGAAACTGCAAAAGTTGAGAAACAATTTCTGATTCAGCCGCGCTCATAGGTAGCTTTTGACCGTCCTTATCTTTTTCTGCGTTGAGGATGTAAGTGTTAAGTAAATCTTCCTCAATCCAGGTTAAACTACCGTATTTTGGTAATATAATTTCATTGCCAATACCATCGGATACCGCGTGAGTGCCGGGGTCTTCTTGATAAGATTTGAACGGGAATAAGTTATCTTCTGGCATAATTTAGTGATTGATTGGTAGCTCAATATTCAGATTCACAAGATTTAAACTGTCAGGTAATCGAACCGTTATTCGCTTGACAGAATCACCATCCTTCAAAATGCAAACGGTTCCTTGGATTTTGGTTTTTCTTACTAACAGAATTCCGACCTGTACATTGCCCTCGGTAGCCCAACAATGACAAGCAAATACATCCAAGGAACGCAAGCACCTAAAAAATTGCCGCATAAGCTTAAACAGCTACGGGAACTGGGTCTGTTTCAACTATCTTCCCAAGTAGGGTTATATCCATGTCTGCGTTGATGAACCCATCGTCCGGCGCGCCTTCCTTGATACCAGTACAAACGGCAGGGCCTTCAATACGGTCGCCTGCCGTATAGGCATCAGTAGGCGCGGGCATTTCGCGAATCAAATGAAATTCGCGGTCATTCTCAGCACACCATTTGATTGTTTTATAGCCTGCATTCTTGAAATAATACAGACCAGGTAACGAGATTTTTTTCTCAACGCCTGTGATGATACCGTCTTGAGCGCCACCAGTATTAAACGTGGTCACGCCAGAGAAGTTGTAACTCCGGTCAAGGTCGGCACTTTTTCTATCCCAAATATAGGTAGGGAATTCGGCAATTGCGCCAGTAGGAATTGCTTCAGGTAAAACTACAACAGTTAGGGAGGTTGCATTGGCCGCAGTAGTTGTATCAACTTGACAGAGAAATTCTTCGCCATCAGTTCCCACAAACATTAAGTATTGGCCTTTCTGGATAATCCCAGTCAATCCGGCGACTGTGATTGAAGTTGCACCCTTCGCGGCTGCCGTTGCCGTTAGCGTAGACTTTATGGGTTTTGTTCGTTTACCTTTGGGAAGGACGGCAACATATATCTCGGTTGCCTTTCCTTCTACCGGAGCGTGAGAAGCCAGTCTTACAGCCATTTACTTTAAGAATATTAACCGTACTATTATTAGTATCAACAAAATTACCTTTGCCAATTGATGACAGCAGATTCTTTCAAGTAAAACGATTGACTCTCAACTGTTTGCATAGACCCGTCAGCCAAGATTCGAGGCCCTATTCTTTGTACCAAGTCCCAAAGATTCGCAACTAATAAATCGTGAGCAAAGGTTGTATCTTTTGTCAAATTCCACTGATTCACAACCAACCTACTTTCATGCTCAAGCAATGTTCCGCCCAACAAAAATCTAATATTGGTTGAAATGCGAGGGTAAATAACCACTTCCAATCCCGTGATATTTGTTCCGGGCTGTGGATAAGGCCTGTTTGAAGCGATAGCAATCGCGGGAACAGAAGTATTGTTAGCAAAAGTATAGACCCCTAATTCGCTTGCCAACACTTTGATAATTCGTTCTCGCAATTTGCTATAATCCATTATTCAATGACCGAGGCTTCTATTTTAAGTTTACCTTCTTCTACTACAACGTCTTGAGTTCCAATTGAGCGCTGAATTCCGTAAATTAAGCTCAAGCCGCTTTCAAGGCTTTCGGTATCAGAACCAGCTATAACAAAAGTTGCACTTAACGAGTTTGTTCCGATTGTAGTTGTCATTGCAGCACCCGCAACCGTAAGAACTGCCGCAGAGTCAGGGTCTGTTATCAATTGTTTGGCCAAGAATTTTAACGTTGCACCTGTTTGGTTTGCGCCTTGGATGACAATTTGACAAAAATAATCTTTCCCCATTTTTAGCGATTGACCGTCAGCGTCTTCATCGTCAATTGTGAATCGAGAATAATTTTTAAGCATCGTTAATCCTTGGCTAAAATAAGGGTTCCACTTGCAACATTAGCCCTTTGACTGATTGTGCTATTTTCAACTATTACCACAAAATCAAACTCTGACTCTGTACCAGAAAAAATAACTTGATTAGGGCGTAACTGCAAGGCTGCCAAAAGTAATATTTTCCCATCTCCCAAATCTTGAACAAAGTCAGTTATTATTCCACCTGGCGCCCCGAACCTGGTTTTAGTCAAAATAACGACATCTGTTCCAGGTTGGTTGATTTTAAAAATTACTTGCAGTAATTCAACGGCTAAAACGGTTGTTTCTGTAAAGTTAATTGCTAAGCTGATTTGATGGGAATTACCCTGTCTTAGACTCTGCCGGTGCAAGTTTTTCCCAACACAAGAAATTGCCGCTGTGGGCGCTGGCGATTCGGGCCAAATAGCTAGACTACTGCAAACAGTTTCGGTTTCAGTATCAATCAAGCTTGCCGGAAAGTGTTTGATAAGCGCGGTAGCTTTACCATTTGACTCCGTTCCTACCTCTCCTAACCATTGACTTGATAGAAACCATTTAAGACCTAGCTCGGTCGCCATAGATTCGGTCTCTGAAACTGTTGCAGCGTCAGGATAAATACGTTTCCTTAGTCCCGATGCTAATATTTCAACAGTTTCAGTTTCGGTTAGCGCTGGTGCAGCGGGGAAAAACTGGGGCATGATAATAAACCAAGAATTTAAAAAGGCATTTCAACAATACCCTTTCGATTATTTAAGTTGGAAAGTGAACGAACCCGCCTGTAGAATCATTTGCGCGTTAGTAGCCATGTTTACGTTTGGAACAAGAGGGGCGCTAGCAAGATATGGCCCACCATCCTCTGAACCAAATAAAGCGACATGAGAAATATTACCTTGAGCGCTTGCACTTATTGGAAATTGTAAGTTTAGAGCGGTTCCCAAACTACCATTTACGGCTGAGGTAAATGAAGTCTTATTATTGTTAAGTGCTTGCCTAACGTATTCAGCAGCGGCGGGTTCGATTCCGCTGGCGGTCGCCGTTGGCGCTGAACTCGTGTATCCCGCCCACAGAATTGGCTCAAGCGGCAAAGGTGTACCCAAGTAAAGGTAGTTCATAATCGCAGTTCGCCAGTATTGACTGTAGTGCGAAGTAGCTTTAAATCTATGGGTGATAACACCAGCAGGGATTATTAAACTATTTCGATTCTGAATAGTTAAAGACCCGTCTATCGGGATGAAAAGCAACGGGTTTCCGCCCACACTGGAATCGTAAATAGTCAAAGCGACTGGAGTTCCTTGGGCCCCGGATGCTCTTGGCATTTCCAGGTCTGCAATATTAGTGACCGTGCCATCTACAGCTACGCTCCAAACGGTTGGAATAGCGCTAATTCGAGCGTAGTTAGCGCCAACAGGTTCGGTTCCAAAACCGTTTGGAGCCGATGCTGTCATCGTGTACCCGATATGCTTGCTCGGTGGTGGAAAATTAATCCCACCGAGCAATGCGTCTTGGATTTTGTTAGCAAGCCAGCCTGATATCGTTCCGTTAGCCATTGCCTTCTACCTCTTTTGGTGGCTTATTCTTTGCCTTGGATTCAAGCAAAAGTTGTTGCTGAGGTTCGGTGGGTAGATTGGGAGATATCGGGATTGCTTTTTCTTCAATCTTTGTGTGGAAAGCTTCGTCAAAATCCGTAGTTTCAATTAGTACAAAATCTAACTCAGGACGGCGATTGTCTTTAACTTTGATTAGTTCAACCATGATTTTGACCTTTACCCTAAGATTCTACAGGCACATTCGGGCCTGATAACAGCACATCCGTAGAGAACGTCGAAACAGAATTTTGTCTGTTTGTATTCGCGAGAAATCTCCAACCGCATTGTCATTCCCGACAGGTCATCGGTAAAAGATTCAATCCGATTTCCGATTGGGTCAATGTCTAACAATGGGCGAACAGCAAGCGCAAAGGAGTCTCGGTGGAAAGCCATGTTGACGACGTGACTAGCTACAACCGTGATAGCTGTACTCGCAGCGGGAGCAGTTTTTAGTGCTGGAGAAATTGGCCAACTTGTTAAGGTAGCGTCCTTTCCTACAACGTAGCCGTTCGGGTCGCCTGCAATCTTGAACAAATCACCTTCGGCAGGTGCGACTGTTGCACCAGAAACAGTTAAAGTTTTCACCCCAATCGTGTTGGCTGCGCCCGTCGTAACAATCGTACCCGCAGCTTGGGTTACGTGAGTAAGGGAGTTTTGGGTCATGTACCAGTCAAAGCCAAGTTTTCGACCAATCATCCCCTCTTGAATTGTTGCAACAGAACCAGAGTCGGATGCAGAAATAAATTGAGGGAGTGAGGTTGCGTTTGCCTCAGCATCAACATCTAAGATAATTCGGCGGTCAGCCATTGGAGCAAGTTGTCGGTTCAGAACTTTTCTTGCTTCTTGTGCTGCACCCAACCCACGATGTGAGGCATAAGTTCCAGCTACTTCCGGTTGAAAAGGTGTTTGTCCAGCGGTTCCGGCGATACCTGGAATCTGTTTGTACAAACCCATAATTGACTTGTCAATCGAGTTCGCCAAACTACGAGCGGCTTCGAGAACTTGCAAATTTTGAAATCCATCCATTACTTGAAGAAGGTCTTTGTCTGTCATCGCAAATTCAACCTTCTTCCACTGGTCAAGCTTTACTTGCACCATGCTCGGCGAAATTGCTGGAGCGGGGTAGGGGATGTGATTGGGAATTACATCTACGGCATCGCCCATGCTGGAAGGAATTGGAACATCGACAGTTGAACCGCGTTGCCTTGCGTCGGTGTCAAAGTTTCGATTAACGAGCGCACCCATGATTGAGTTTTCGCGCAACGCCACAATACCTTGGGCGAGAATTTTAGGGATTACTGCTTCTAAATTATTAGCCACTTTTTTGTAAATGAAGAGGGGAGTATTCAGCCGCGCTCCGAATCACTCGTAGAAGAAAGGCATCACGCCAACCTTGGGCTAACTTTATAGTCAACAAAAAAGCCGGAGACCGTCCGGCTTGTAAGATATTCAGCAAAAAGTTTTGATTATCGGGTAATAATTGCCTTGCCAGAGGCAATATCATCCATACTGGCACGACCATTTCGAGCTTGCTCTACTGAATAAACTTTAACCTGTTTTCCGTTTGAGCTAACCGTTGGAGTTGCACCCGTGCCAGAGTTGGTATTTTCAGGTTCAAACAGCACGCCCGTCGAACCCTTTTTCAGTTCAATCATTTTTTCACCGATTGACTTCGGCCGTCCATCGCTATTCATCTCAGTATTTCCGACCGAATTGAGGAAGACAATTTTGCCGTCTTCTTCTAGCTTGATGCGTTTTTGAAGTACAGATAAAATCGTTTCAACAGGTGTAATGTCTTCCATGCCTTGTGCTGTCAAGTCAAAACTTGACTTTCTGCCACCAGCCTCAAAAAAAGCTTTTTCAATTGCTGTCGTTGTACGCAGATTGTTGATTTCATTTTTTAGCTCGGAAGCTTGTTTCCGAGCCATCTCTGTCTCTGTTAAGTATTGCTTTTTCGCTTTTTCGTACTCCCTTCGCATTAGCAAGTCTTGCTCTTCTCTTTCTTCATTAGCTAGTTTTAGCTTTTGGTATTTGTCTGGGTCAATAGCTTTGACTCTCTCCAACTGAGCCAAAAGCTCTTGTTCTTTGGCGGATTTTTCGTTAAGTAACTTTTGTATCGCTGCTTTTTCTTCTCTCTCTTTTCGCAGTGCTGACAGCAGACCGTCATTGTCTGGCGACTCGGCTCGTGTAGTAGCTTGCTCTGTGGCGGTTGTCGGTTCCGTTTCGATTTCTGGAGGCATAAATGATTATAATAGAGACTTCAATCTTTATTATAATCACCATGTCGCTTAAATTCAAGCATCAAGCCATCGAACAAGACCCAGACTTGCCATCTTATTTGAGTGAAGAATACTTGAATCAGTTGCCGTTCTGGGAATTCGTAGCTGATATGTACGAAGGCAGAACGGCATGGCGCATGGTTGACCCAGTTCGGAATGGCTCAAGTATGGTTCTTGACATCAATATGGGCGCAAGATATTTGCCCAGAGAAGAGGCTGAACCTGAAGAAGAGTATGCGAAGCGCCTGTCTCGAAGTTACTTTGACAGAAAGTTTGCAGATGCTATCGACAGTAGTGCCGGATTTTTGTCTCGCTTTTTATTGAATGATGATGTACACGAAAGTATTGAAACCAGTATCGAGAACGTTGACCTCTGTGGTAACAGTCTGGAGGTATTCTTGAAGGCAGCAGATATAAAAAGTCTGCGAGATGACCACTGCTTTGTCATGGTTGATTTTCCAAAGCGAAACACCGAAATAACTGACGCTTATACTGAATCAAAATACAAAACTCGCCCCTATTTTTTATTAATTGATGCTAGAGATGTTATTAACTGGAATACTGAAATTAAGAACAATAAAATGATGGTGACTCAAGCCACAGTTCGGGAAACTTTTGTTAGAAAAACTGGACGATACGGTAGTGAAAAAGCGACTCGATATCGAGTGTTAACCCCAGGCGCTTATGAGGTATATGAAATAGAAGAAACGGCGACGCGGACTGATTTAATTTTAGTTGAAGAAGGTACAACCACGCTAGATTTTGTACCGTTGATTCCCTATTGCTTGCTACCGAGAGATTCAGACTTTTTTACTGGCAGACCACCATTGTATGACATTGCAGAACTAAATTTAAAATTATACCAAAAGCAGTCTGAAAAAGATGAAGCGATGCACAAAGCGAATATGGCTATTTTGCAAATTCAAGAAATAAGTCCTCCTAAAGTGAGGTCTGACAAAGACGAAACTCGTGTTGCAACAATAGGGCCGAACACTTGTCTGTGGAACGTGAACGCTTCATTTGTTGAACCATCGGGTTCAGCACTAGGACATACACAAGCTGACATTGAAAAGCTAGAGCTAACTATTGAGAAAAAGACACTTGCTTTTCAAAGTGGATACGCTGCACCCCCTACGGCAACAGAGATTGCGCGTGATTCAGCTACGGCACAAGCTAGTCTAGGCTCAATGGCTAGAGCTAAAGAAAGCATTGTGCAGCAACTTTTTGATACTTGGTGCTTGTACATGAATGCACCGGGCAAAGGTGGAACTATTAAAGTCAATAAAAAGATTGTTGAAGTTGGAATGAGTGAAGCAAAAGCCGGATTGTTATTACAAATCCGTGCCGCTGGTGAGATTACTCGTCAAACATTCTTAGAAGAGTTACGCAAAGGTGAAGTGTTGAGCAAAGACCTTGATGTTGATGCCGAAGTTGAAGAACTAGAGAGTAAAATGAAGCAAGAGATGACAACACAATTAAGTAAGGCGACGGCATTAGCAAATGACAACCCCGCAGCAATTTATCAGTAGATTTGAAACGGTCACTAGCCAGCTAGAAAATAGAGCCGCAAATATATTAAACGAAGCGCTTGACTCTGCGTACAAAGAGATAGAAGCAGAACTCAGAAAGAAGTATCCATCGTTGGCTAATTCTGGGTCTTTGATGGTTACCAAAGACTCAATACTGCGACTAGAAAAATTGAAAAGTGTTTTGCAACTTTTGAACCCCCAGTCTTCTCAAGAGTTGCAGGCTGAATTCCAAAAAATCTTACAATTAACAAATGAGGCTGGGGACACTTTAGCCACTCAGATAACACGAGCTAGAGCGGGTGAAGACTGGCAAGTTAAGCCAGGTGAAATCCCTATCGAAGCGGCTGGATTTGCGGCTGCTAATATGGTCGCACATCTCAATCGCTACTCTTCTGAGTTTGCTAGTCGGGCAACTGTTTTAGTTACTCAGGGCGTAATCCAAGGCTGGGGAACCGCCAAAGTTGCAAGCTTGCTTAGAAACGAACTTGGCATGAAAAAAGGTAGGGCCGAAGTAATCGCTCGAACAGAAGTGCTTAGCAGTTTTAATCAAGCCGTGGTAGCATCCTACGACAATTCAGGCATTGAGTATGTCCAAGTGATTGCCACAGGCGACTTGCGAACTTGCGGAACCTGTGTTGCTCGAAATTTAAAGGCATACCGAATTCGAGATGTCTCTGTACCGTTTCATCCGCGCTGTCGGTGTACCTTGATGCCGTGGAGTCCCGATTGGAGTCAAAATGACTCGTGGATTAAGCGATTCAATGAAACTGTTCGGAATGAATTTACCGGAACGCTAAATAACGGGTTGAGCGCATTTGAGAAGATGAACGGCATTACCAGTCCGCCTGTTGCTGCATGGACTCCATCGGAATTAGACTAATTTTATAATTACAACCTACTCGCAACTCGATTTGTTTGAAAATTTCTGTTTTAATGAAAGTAGGTGTTTATATCACCTATTTTTTATTTTGTAAATGTATGGCTTCGCCGTTTGAGTCGGTCGCTAACGCAAAATTATCGTTTCGTGTTCCATCTGCCGAGATGGCGCTTGATAATTATGGGAATCCAACACCCAAAATAACGTCTGTTGTAGTAATAGCCGTGCTTAAGTTGTCTCAAGACACGCGATTCCAGCGAACCCAAGAAGGAAGTCCGAACGCTATTTCCGGGGCGGCTCAGCTCATGGAAACGTGGAAAGGTTATCTTGTTGAGCCGTTGTTAATGCCTTCTGCAATCAAGCCAGGGATGCTAGCGGACGCAGAAATTGCCACAGGATTGCAAAACTCAAGTCTAGGAATCCCTGAATTATTAATTGAAAAAGGCGAGTTTCAACTGCTTCCAACGCCTCAAAGCCCGTATCTAATAGCAGCAGGTATTCAAGAAGTTACCCCCATTTCTGGAACATTTACGAGAATAAACTAATGCAAGATTTACGACAAACGGCTAATAGAGTGCGAATGGCTCTCTATTTAGGAATTGAAATGTTTGATGAGGTTGTAATCGCTCTAGAAGTAGCCGAAAGTAAAAGCATATTTTTAATAGAAGAGGTTGAAAAAGATTTAACTCAATTAGAGAAACTTTCGACACAGCTAACTACTGAATTAAGCAGCCCTAACTCGGCACTTACCCAAGCAGATGTTTTGCGGTTTGCTGAAGGACAAAGAGCAAAAGGGATGATTATTCTGCAATACAACCTAATCCAAAAGTTGGCGAACACATTAGGGCTAAGACCAAACCTAGAAATTGTAGAAAATATTGCAGCAGCTATGGGCTTTGTTTTGGGGAATACTAATAATCTAATCTTTGGGCAAATTCAAAGAAGCTAAATGGCGATTACCTTTTACGACTACAAGACAAATCCGACAATTAAAATTCGCAATAAATTGGTAGAAGAAAATATCAATTTAGCTCGTTTTGTCGCACATAAAATTGCGTCAAGAGTGCCTATTCCTTACGAAGAATTAGAGCAAATTGCATCAATGGGATTGATTTTAGCGGTTGAGCGGTACGACCCTACAATAGGTGCTAAATTTAGCACCTTTGCAATCCCCTTGATTACGGGACGGCTATTGAACTTCGTTAGAGACAGTTCTAATGTCATTCAATTGCCTCGAAAGTATCATGAAATACTTCAAAAAGGGAAGAGAATTCTCAGAGAATTAAGCGTATCTTTGGGGCGGACTCCCACTAAAAACGAGTTCTTTCAATCACTTTTAAACCTTGGAGTTACTCAATCTGAGTTTTGCAAGGCTAAAAAAGCATATCAAGATTGTAGATACATATCCTGCTATGATACCGCAATCAGTGGTGTCTCAGATACGCTTAACTCGGAGGTTGAGCCAACTTATTCTTATAAATCGCGGGAATTGCAAGCTAACGAAACTCACATAGTAAATAGTAGGGAAAAGAATGAGTTAATAGGTAAAATAAACAATATATTAAAAGTGGATATTGCCGATTTGAGCTATCAAGAAGCCGTAATCCGCTTGTACTTCTTTGAATATCTACCCGTCAATAAAATAATTGAATTGTTAGACCTGTCTAAAGTACAAGTATTTGAAGCTATAAAAGAGTGGTGTCGGTCTGTCTAGGCTTTTAGTATCTGCTTGAACGAATTGATATCTTTGGCTTTAAGAATACTTTTTGATTTTTCTTTTTTGTTCTGAATATTCGCCCAAGTTCTATGTTCTAACTCGCCCAAATCAAGAGAATCATTGCTCAAGGTAGATTCTAATACACGTTTAAACTGGTCAACCTCAGATTCATTAAGCAATATATTAGCCAGTCGCCACGCCTTGCGAATAGTCTGCGGGTCTTCATTTCCAAAGTCCGCTAAGCTTGTGAAATCATTAGTGAAACTAGCTTTTAAAAATCGAATAGCCAATATTCCCGATTCCATTGTTTTAACTCTTGTAATATCCAATGCCTGTTTGATATCGAATAGGTTCATTTAGACAGAAATGTGCACCAGAAGCAGCATCGGTAATATCTTTGACTTTCCCATCAGGAAAATCGTGCATCCAGTTTAAAAATCTGTCATTCCACGAGGCTCGTAGAAGCTTGACTTTCCCCCTAAAAGTGTCAGTAGCCAAAGGCTTTGCACGTTTCACCTTGTCTCCGAGTGGTCGGACACCTTCTGCATCAATGTCTGAGTGTAATCCCATTAGTAATTGTTTGATATGCTCCTCGTCGCGTTTTCCACTACTTCCCCCTTCCAACTCCCAACGGACTTTGCACCACAATCCGTCCTGTTGTGCGGTTGCTACCATTAGCTCGTCGCCGCCAACCGGCCCAACTTGTTCGGCGATAACATCTACCACGTAATAAATATCGTCAACTAATCGCATTTTGACTCCGGCGGTATAGCAGGCGTTAGAACGAACGGCCGCCTCTGTTGCCGCCAAATCCCAAAACCTAACTTCTTCACCGCTGTAATCTAAACGCGGAACATCATCAACAATTTCAAACCAAGCGCGGTTAAATAGCTTACCCGACTCTTCCTTAACTTTCCAATTTCCGTAAAGTAGTCGAGCTTGGTCTACCGGATGCAAAGCCTGAAGATTTGCCAGATACTCCGGGTTCTGCTGCATCAAAATTTGATTGTCTTCGATTTTAGCAGGGATGAAGGTAAAGCTTTTTGCCATTAAGCCAGGATATCTATTCTCAAGTTCATCTCTTGAGCTACCCCAAACAATCTCACCACTCTGCCGAACAAAGTAGCGAACGACTCCACTATGCTCTGTAATTGGGAACCCTTCGTCATCTAGCCACCAATCAATAAACCCTGCAATCCAAGAGTCGGCATCAGGGTTAGTTGTACAGCGAACATAGGGGCGGATTCCACAAGTTGAGCGGTTGCGACTGAACAGGTAAAAAATAGCCGACTCACTAAAATGGGTTAATTCATCTATTAGCAAAAGCGGAATTTGACTACCTTGATACTTGTACTTAGCTTGCTCGTTTCCCAAATGTCCAAAGCCTATCTTTGCGCCACTAGAAAACAACCAATCAAGTGTACTTTTTTTGGGAGTCGCACCTAGCAGCGGATAGATATCTTCTGATGTATCCCAAAGCGCTCCTTCTTCGGTTATCTGAGCAAAACTTTGCCTGAACAAAACGGCTCCAAACTTTGGATTTCCTATATGACGCAAAGGTTCTAGCATTAAAGCGTAGCTTTTTCCTCCACCTGCCGCGCCACCGTAAATACAAAAATCTGCCGAGGTAGTTAAGAACGCTTCCTGTTGCCCTGACTGTGGCTTGAGTATTAAATCTGATGACTTGACGGGTAATTTCTTGTATTGTTTTACGGGCATAGTCAGACTTAATCTCGATTGTTTTCAGGAAGGTAAATAGACACAGTTTGTGGCCTATCTAAATTAATCTGTTGAGGAGCTTCTTCAGTCCTTTCTCTCATCCCGCAGCGAGTCTTCTCATACCAAATTATTGCCGTCATGTCACGGTCAACGGTTGCTTTTTCAAAAAGCACTTTAGCAACAGTTATCCTTGCTCTGGCTAAACCTTTGTCATAAGCTTCTTTAATAGTTGGGTTCCATTTTTTATTGCGGTATAAGGTTGATTCGGACACACCCAAAATCGCTGCCATATGCCCGACAGGTAATCCGTAACCAGCCATTACGCCAATTGAGCGTAACTCTGCTTCTGTAAAGACTTTCTTGGGGCGGCCGCGAGAAGTTTCGGTTGGCTGCTCCTCCCCTGATTCTAAAGTTGATTCATCGTCAAAATCTACAGTCTCGGTCATGGGGTTGCAATTGTTGATACTAAAATTAATGTCAACAATTAAAATATTATTTAGTTGTAGCTGTTTTCTATTGGTTTTCAAGTCTAATGCCGTTAAGAGTTAAAGGTTTTACTGGGTAAGCTGTCAACTCTCAACAATGACTATATTGTTACAGGTCTATAGGGCACGGTTAACAATGTTATTTAACGAGAAAACAGAAGAGAATTTACAGTGTGGGTTTAGTGGTACTCCTAAAGGTGGCTTTGGTGGCGGTGGAGGTAGTGCCGCAAGTAGCAAAAAAGCTAGTCCAGCGGCAGAATCCACTGGAACTCACGATGACATCCCCAATGTTCAAGAAGATGCACAGGGAGCGCGTCAAAAACTACAAGAGTTGACTGGACTTTCTGAGTCTGATGTCAGAGAAACAATGAAAGCCGTCATGGGTTATACGCAAGAAAGAAGTGCAGATATTAGAGACTTTCAATATGGCAGCACTAAAGATATGAGTCCCAAAGATATTGAAAGAGCCAAGCGTGAAGTTGAGGTACTCAACAAGTATATTGATAAAATGCCAAAATTCAAAGGCGACATATACAGAGGTAAAGATTTTGAAAGCCCAGAGAAGGCAGAAGCATTTTTAAACAAGCTGAAAACGTCCGACTATCAATTACCTGCCTTGTCTAGCTTTTCTAGCACGCCAAAAATCGCCGACAACTTTGCACGGTCACGAAGTAAAATGGGGATGAAAGGGAGAGTACCTATAGTTTTTGTTGTCGAAGGCAACAAAAGTGGTGCAAGTATTAGAAGCCTCTCAGAAAAGACGAAAGAAGACGAGGTTTTAGTGCCTAAAAATGTTAGATACAGGTTAAAAAAGGCGGCGTACCAAAAAGATGGAATTTGGTACGTTCCTTTAGCAGAATCCTAGCAACTATTTTTTCTTAGGTACTAGGTTGTCACGTCCTGGTTCGTCAACAAATCGAGCAGCTCTTTTCTGGGCTTCTGTTTCACTTGTCTTTGGTTTCTTTCTCGCTGGCTTTGCTATTTTTTTAGTCGTCATATTCTAAATTCCAATGCGGTACAATTATTATCACCTAAATTAGTGATAGTATAGTTAATACAAACAAATTTAACAGCTATGACTTTAGACGTTTATTGGGGAGGATTGTTTTATAATTCGTGCGCGCCACTAGAGCTAAGTTTAAACTGGTGTACTCATAACTGCGCGTACTGTTTTGCAAATCTGAATCTACCAAACCGCAAAGTAGAAGCCAAACAAATACTTAACTTTTTAACGAGTTACGAAAAACGCACAAGCTACGCGGCGTGGTTGTTACAGCGGGGTTATCCCGTAGTATTCTCCAGTCACGTCGACCCATTTGCTGTTGCAAATGAAGATTTGAGCCTGAGCATTATTGAACTATTTGGACTCAAGGGAATTCCATTTATATTGCAAACCAAAGGCGGTCGGCGTGTTTATGACGCAATTGACATGATAGATACCCCGATAGTTTGGTATGTCAGTATTTCCACCTTGAACGAAGATATAGCTAAAAAAGTTGAACCGGGCGCGCCACTAATTCACGAGCGACTGCGGATGATTGAAAAAGTTGTTGCCAAAGGTCATCAGGTGTGCGTAGGAATCAACCCTTGCGTCCCTGATTGGTTGCCCAATCCTAGAGAAATGACAGATAGACTAAAAGATATAGGGGTATGGGGGGTAAACGTTAATCCAATGCACTTGAGTAGCACTCAGCTTAAAAATATGCCCGCCCGTGGGAAAACTGCGCTAGGAAAAGAAGTATTGCACCAAGCTCTTTACAGGAGTAAACACCCTGAAGTAACACAGCACTGTTTGACTACAAAAGACGCTGTAGTTCAATCGGGAATGGAAATAATAAGTAGTGGCCAAGGGACTCCCTCTCATTTTTTCAAACCTTATAAAGACTTGTACCCCATCAGGTTTCCACTGTACCAAGATTTTGTTAATTTCTGCCACGAGACAAAAAAGGATGGAGACGCTATATATTATGAAGAATACTTGAGTTATTTTCTCCCTCAGCTTCCTGATATTGAACTCAAAACGTTAAATCAGCACGTTTACGCGACAACTTTAGGGGTAAGCTTGCACGGTAAAGGCCCCGACATCTATCAAAGTATTACAAACTACGAAACGTTGCTTGAGAAAATTTGGCAGCACTATGAGATAAGTTTCTGTCCGGTACGTTTTGACTGTTTTTCTTGGGCAGCAGACTGGGAAATACAAGCAAATGGGGAAGAGGGATGGACTCAATATCTAGATGATAACGATAGACCTATATTGATTTTCAAGCCTAATTTCACCGAGGCTGAATGGTTTACTCAGTGGAGTCCAACAGGTGACTCTAGTATTGTCTAGAGGCAGGAGTAAGTCAATGTTAAAATTCGACGAGCAAACAGAAGAAAATTTACAATGCGGGTTTAGTGGCACTCCTAAAGGCGGTTGGAGCGGCGGTGGTGGAGGCGGTGCGGCAAGTAGCAAAAAAGCTAGTGCCACCGCCGCAAAAGCTATTCAAAACAATCTAGTGCCCGCTACATCTCGTGGGGAACAGTTGCGAGCGAAGCTTGGTAATAATGCTGCGCTTGATAAACTTAATTCAAGGACTAGAGTTGCGGCAGGTTCTACGTCTTTAGAGCGAAATCTGGCCGCAAACGCTAACAAAAGAAACGTTGCAAAGACTTTATCTAGAGTGCGTGCAGTAGGTGCTGTACTTCGTGGAGAAATTGAAAGTAAAGCTACACAAAAGTCTATAGATAGACAAGCTAGGAAAAGAGGAACAGATTTAAACGTTAGTAGAAAGACGTTGTACGACCCTACTGGAAAAGATACGAATAGTTCATTTAAGAATGTTGTCACTGGCAGGTCTACAAAAGGGGGGGATTCCGAACAAAGACGAGCGGCTCAATCATCCAAAAGAAACAAAAGGTGAAAAGCGGTAAAAGCAAAAATATCCACGAAAAAGTAGAATTCTAGTAGTAAAAAACCTTTCACCAATGAATCAAGAAACACTAGAAAATCCCATGCAATCCGTCGTATTAGTTCCGCTAAGTGCGTTACACGAAGACCCCGCAAATGCCCGCCAAGGTAACGTTGAATCAATTGTTGATTCACTTAAAGAATTTGGCCAACATCGTCCTTGTGTAGTTCAAAAAAGTACCGGGCGAATCATTGCTGGCAATCATTTGTACAAAGCTGCGAAAGAGCTTGGATGGGAAAACATTGGAGTTTTTTACGTTGATGATGATGACAAAACAGCACTCCGACGCGGTATAGCTGATAATGCCACAGGCGACCAAGCGAGTTGGGATATTGAAACTTTAGCGGCGTTGATTCAAGAAGCTGGGGACAATATTCCTGGTGTTGACGATTTTTTACTTGATGAAATTGACGCGCTACTTGCAGACCCGGCAGAACCGGAGTTACCAGAGTCGAAACCAGTCTATCCAATCGTTCCAAGGATGGCGGAGAGGTACGATTGCATAGTCATTGCTTCAACGAATGAGATGGATTACGCTTTCTTAAAAACCGTACTAAAACTTGAAACCAACAAAAGTTTTAAAGGTAATCACGTTGGGCAAACACACATTATCAAAGCTGAAAAGTTTTGCCAATTGTGGAGAGCTAATAGTAAGCAGTTAAAAGGTGACGTTTAATGAGCCTTAAAATCATTATTCCCAGTAAAAACAAAGCATCGAGCGTTATCGCTCACAAGCTAGTTGAAGGTGGAACTTTGTGCGTTCCAGAATCTCAAGTTAGTGACTACCAAAGGTATAATTCAAACGTAGAAATCATTGGGTATCCTGACAGTATTGAGACTTTCGCTACTCGGAATAAATGGATATTGGATAAATTTAATCACGTTTTTTTTATAAGTGACAATATTATCAATTGTTTAAAGCTGTGTGGAGTTAAGAGTGAATCAACAAAAGTAGAGCCAGAAAAGGTAACAGAGTTAATTTACAATGCTGATGATATCGCAACTCAACTAGGTACATATTTATTCGGATTTAGTGCTAATTGTGTTGCCGCCAGCTACCACGGATTAAAGCCTTTTCGCAGCAGTGGAAGTATTGATGGCTATGCCTTTGGAGTGCGCTCAGGCTCGAAACTATTTTGGAACGACAACATCACTGAAGACTTGAATCAAATATGGCTGTCAGGGTTAAATGCACACTTTCATCGTTCTACATTTGTTGACGAGCGCTTTGGATTTAAGAAAGCTCAAACTTACGCGCATATAGAAGGTAAAAAAACTAACGACTCTGAATTGCTCAAACATTATTTCGGTAACGCCGTCACTCAAAAGAAAGATAGGTTAGAGTTTGATTCACGATTTTAATTAAGTCTCCAAATCGGTTAATTGTTTTGCAACTTCCTCCAGTCTGCAAATTGTTATTACTTCCGGCGTGTTAACTCCAATATACTTCTTTTTAGGGCTTTTCCCACCCATTTTTCGATAGCCGTACCAATACCACAGAGCATTCTGTGGTTGCCTTCTAGCGGTAAAAGGTTTGCACCCTAGAGAAGACACGAACCGAAAAGATGGAACCGATTGCAGCCAGTCCCTACCCTGTTCTGAGTCTAATTGAAAAATTGTTCCGTCTGGTAGCGTGACCGCACCCGCTGAGACTATGGCGATGGTTTGTTGCATAGTCCGTCCCCTTGAGTCGCGAGTAAAGGTTACGCCTGACTCTTGCGACTGCGAGGATTCTTTTTGCTGAAGTGACATTTTACTGATTTCCGTGTTTTCGTGTACCATCTCTAGGCTACCACGCTGACCGGATTTTGGGAAGCCCCGATTTTGATGTGTCAGCATATTTAGTGAATCACACCCACGCCCGCGAATATACGCTACCGTCACGCTATCTGTCAACCCCCTTGTGCCAGTTTCCTTGTAATCGTTACACCGCATACTTTTCAAGTCCTTGTGACAGTTTCTTTGCAAAAACGCTTGACACATCCCAAAATCTGTGGGATAGTAGTTTTAGTTGAAAAAACGAACCGCCAACAACCGCCTCACTACCGTTACTGTCCACAACCGTTGCCCAGCATACGTCTCAAGCCTTCTCAAAAATACTTTTGAAAAACGCTTGACAAATCTCGGACAGTAGCCTATAGTAGTTACATAGCCGAAAACGAAACGAACCTTGAAAATCGAATATGAAGCCACGCACCCCTCGCGCCACATACCTGACCGCTACGGAAGCACATCAAATTATCGATAGCGCCATCAGCGAACTAAATGATTGGCAACTGACAGCCTACCTCGCAAGCGACACCACGTACTCTCTGATTTCGGGAATTCTCAAATTAGAAGCATTTGAAAGAAACGGCCTCCGCGCCCGATTGACGATTGAAGAAGTTCAAGAATTACTAAACTCAGTAATTACCGAGTTCAACGACCGCCAACTGAACGAATACCTCTACGCCAAAGAACAAGAGAATTCTTGGGAATACCTCACATATTTCGGCTTCATAATCGACCCCCTCGTAAGAGGAACAGTGAAAATCGAACAACGCCTCAGAACTTTAACCGACTAATTCATCGGGGGAGAAATCCCCCACTACCACTTCAGTCGCACACAATCACTTCACTCAAGGCAAAAATCATGAACTTTACCAAAGCCATCAAAACCGCTGCTATTGCAACCGCTGCTACTGTCGTTGCTATCGCAATCCTATCTCTGTACCCCAAGGATAAGCGCAATCAAGAAATAGAACGGGCCCGAAAGAGCGTGACAGAGCGTCGCACTCAAATCGAAAAACAGAAGGCGGAAATCGAAGCTGAATTGAAGGAACTCAAGGTAGTCAAACAAGCGGAAGAAACTCTGAGCAATCTACACGAACCGGAACCGCTGCCGGAGTTGACAATCATTCCGAACCCTTGGGAGTTGAAGTCTAAGCTTGTCTCTGTCACCATAGAGACGCAACTACCGCTAGTACCGCAACCGCAACTTTGCCTCCCCCCGCTAAAGTCTACTCCACCCGTACCAGTTACCACTAAGAAAGAAAAAAGGAAGGCAATACCCAAACCTCCAAAAGTTACTCCAATTGTCCTCCCTGCACCGCTAAGCATTCCGCCTACAAACTACGACAAACTAGGTATTCGAGAGTTGAAGAAGCTAGCGTCAGGCAAGATTAAGAACTACGGAAAAATGAAAAAATCCGAACTAATAACGGCGCTTAATGCCAGTAGCTAGCAAGTTAATCGAAGGGAGCGCAAAGTAATCCGCTCCCACACTACTCTAGTTGTTGCCTAGCATACGTTTCAAACCTCCTCACAAAATACTTTCCCAAAACGCTTGACAAATTACTGGGTAGCCTATATGATAGTTTAGAGTCAAAAAAACGAACCACTTCAAAAACAAACCATGAAAAACCTAAACTTCTCTCAGCTTAAAGCATTCGCAGCAGAAAGCAAAATTGTAGTTACCGGAGGCAAAAGAAAGAAAGAAACCTGGTTAAGCGCTTTAGTTGAAAACTCTATACCCACAGCAACTGCTTGTGAGTCACCTGCGCTCAATTCAGCAATCGCCCAATTAGATACCTTGCGCCAGCAGGAGGATGAGTTGTTTCAACGAGCCCTAGTCAATCCTCAAGCAGAAATGCTTGGACAATTTGAGACTATCTGGAACGCTCGTAATATTATCCATATAAAGATGGAAAACGTCATGACACCCATGCCAACTGAACCTGTATCCGTGCAACCCCAAAAAGCACAAGAGGAGCTAACAATCCCCACAACAGAATTAGCCAAACCTGGAAAAGAAACATCCTATACTTTGGAAGAGTTTCAAGCTATACCAAGTATCGCAAACTGGCGATATACGGGTGAAGTTTTCAAGCGCTACTGGGTTTGTAAAGGCGCGACGGGAAGGTATTCAACACTTCCCCAATCAGTTATCAATTGCTACGGGTTGACCCCACGCCAAGTGGAAATCTTGGAAGAAAAAATCCAAATCACTAGACCTAATGTCGTTGTTGAGCCAATGCCAGACGGAGGGTATGAAGATGAGCCTTGTTGGCACGATGTAGCGATGTCTCGCACGTCTGACGATTACGTCAGTAACAGAGAAATCATAATGGGACGGTACTAAGTCTGCGGGGGTCGCGCATCCGTCAAACGCGAAGCACGTATCAACCAGGAGAAAACGAACGATGCCAGACGTAAAATCTTTCGCAACCACAGAAACACTGAACCTAGTCAACGCAGCCGCCATCAATCAAAAGCAATTACTCCGGCTACAGTTGGCGGCTCAAATACTGTCGGGAATAATTACAGGCAATGATATCCTGTGGTGCACAGACCCCAACGCCTGCTATACTAACCACCAAGAAATGGCTGACAAAGCGCTGGGTTTTGCCGACTTACTACTTCAGAAAGTCACAGAGTCAGCCGACTAAACCAGTCGGCTCAGAGGGGCGCGACTCACACAACGCGCAAGCAACCACTAATCAACCACCAACACTGACATGACACACTCTAGAGACATCACAATTAACGGCATCAATTATCTAATTCGCGTCCAGAGTTACAATTTTTTCAATCTAATAGAGCCGGGGTTAGGCTTAAATCTCATAACAAATATAGAAATCCTCGAAAGCGGATGGCTTTCTGTTGGATGTTTGCAAGGTTACTCTAGTTTAGACGATGATATTCCACTTATCTCAAAAAATACCGATGAAAATTACCACAAGAAAAAAGGAAACTTTCACAAAGAAGAAGGACGAGAATTGGCGGTAGAATACTTACAGCGTTTGACGGATGCTCAATTGCTTCAATCAATCCAACGAACGTTTAACAACATGGCGAATATTTAGTCTAACAACATTTCTAATCTTTAAGCGCATCAGCGGGAGTTGCGCCCCGCACTAGGCAATAAAAATTACCCGGCGCTAGGATATCGCTATGTTAAAGAGGTGGTAGCGGCGCAAGGTAGTATTTGGGTCTACTTGGAGAAACTTTAACCGATGACAATTAACAACTATAGAACTCGTGACAATCGTGGAGAGAATCACCCTCGTTCAGTCCTAACCGAGGATGACGTTTGGGAGGTTATCAAGCTTCAATCTGAAGGATTTAGTATTCAATCAATTTGTCAAAAGTTTGGAGTGTCTAAAACTACGATTCATAATGTGTTAACCGGAAAAACTTGGAAACATTTAAAAAGGTAGACATTGTTATTTTTAATACTTGAAACCGCATTCTGGACAAGTGCGTTTTTTTTGTGTAGATTTGTCTTCATCTGTCAGGTCGTTATCTTTTGAGATGTTATCTTCACTCTTCATATTAGCAATATCTATCAAGAAATCAATATCATCCCCGTCAAATCCAATCATCAACTCCTGAGCGTCTGCCAACTCTTGTAACTCATCCAGTAGGTCGTCATTGTACATCCGAGAGATATCAAGCGCGGTGAAGTCACCGCCAACCATAGTCAGGGCGTTATCGTCAAGAGCATAGGCGCGAGCCTTGACTTCCGACTCAGAATCATTCCCGAACAACACCGGAACACACCAGTTACCGCTATCATCAATCGCAATCCCTTTCGGTGGATTCTCTCCATTGTGCTGCATCCATAATAATGCCTCAACCCGTCCGTTTCCGGCAACTACGCCACCAGCGCCACCGTTTAGCTTAGATTCCCACTTAATCGCCGATTTAAATCCATACTTTCGTAATGAGTCGGCAATTTTGCCAAGGTCGTGTTTTTTGAGATTTTTCTCAAATAATGTAGCTTCCGAGATTGGAACGTATTGAAAGGAAAGAAGTGAATCCATAAAGTGCTGATTGACTGTTGCAGATATTGTCACCAGTTTAGTAATAACTTGACAAATGTTGTTTATCTTGTTAAGATATTAACAACTAAGTCAAAAGAAGTTTTCAATAAGGAAAGAATCAATGCTAGTTAGAGAGCTAATAGAATATCTCAAGCAATGCAACCCCAATGCCAGGCTTGCGCTGTCCGTAAACGAAGAAGAATGTACATCGGTAGACTTTCTCGACTACAGCACACAGTTCAATCGAGTCTGTTTGTACGAGTATGAGCCCACATCAAAGAGCCTGGCAGATTTAGCCAAGTCACAAGGTTCTCAGGTTGATTACAAAACCAGTCAGTTTGCAATTCTTTCTGAGTCGGTAGCAGTATAATTTATCTACTAAGCGCATTAACTTATTTCAGGTTAATGCGTTTAGCGTTTTAACCACTTCAAAAAGCAAAAAGGAAAAATCAATGGGTGAACAAAAACGTCGGCAACTATTAGATGCTGATTACGGGAAGCCAACACAATTCTGCTACAAGTCTTACGCTGGCGGAGTTGTAGTCAAGCCCCTTAATCGTAAACCACCCGAAACAAATAATTTTCTAATCAAGGTAATGCCGCTTACAAAGATAGAAGAAGTGCCAGACTCGCTACTAAACCGAGCCACAAGAGAAGGCATTAAGTATGCAGACTTTTGTGCACCTGTAGTTGTAGGAAGTGTCACTTTGGAGGAGCTTTTTATTCCTCCTGTTATTGCAACAATATTTCCGTGCCTAGACAAAAAAGGAATGATTTCTGTAGATGCAATGTACGGTTGTGGCGTTAAAACTAACTCAGGCATCATGAGTATGCTGACGCTTGCCCTTGTCATCCCATTAGTCGAAGCAGAAATTAACTACCTTGTTGCCACAGCGTTTAAAAAGTTTCTTGAGGAGAGACCGCAAACTTGAGCAAAGTCCAGGCTGTCGTACTTAGGCTGTTCGCGTACCAAAAATCACAATCAACCTAAGTATGATACTACCAGCAAAAACCCTCAAACGACTATATATCAACGATTCAAGACTAAAACGCCTTAAGGTTTACTAACTCTTTATTTTCTTAAAGAAATTTCTATAGAAAAGAGTTAACAAAGAAAAAGAAATCCTGCACGTCTTTAAGGCGTTTTAGTCTTGAAAACCTTGAAACCCTTGCTGTGTATAGACTTCTGTAATATTACGGACACGCGGATTGTCAACAATTAGCTAGGAAAAAAAAATAGCAACATTTCTGAACGACTATACCTTCGGGGCCCTTAGACCGACGACATTGAAAGAAAGGCGGTTTAACTTTAACAATCAACAAATTCTAGTAATTACTGTTGATGGGGAGCCTTGGTTTGTAGCCAAGGATGTTTGTGCCATTTTGGATATTGCGAACTTTATGCAAGCCTTGCGTCATCTTGACGAAGGCAACGTAAAACTTATAAGTTTAACCGATACGGTCGGGCGAGAACAGGTAACGTCAATAATTTCAAAATTTGGGATGTTTACCCTCGCACTGGCAAGTCGCGACCCTGGTATTGAAGTTTTTCGCAAGTGGCTGATAAACACGATAGGGAATTGGGAGACTCTAAACGGACAAGAGATAGAGTAAGACACTTCGGTAGCATCAGTCAATGATTATTGCAGATAAAGCTGCTGAGGTTTTCGATAAATGGATTGTCAAAGAGTTTCCGTTAAACCAAAAATAGGAGGCATTAATAGGCTACAATTATTGCAGGCGAGAGTGCTTTGGGTTATCAACGCTTTTACCAGTCTTCGTTTTCTTAGTTTAGTCCGGTTCAATGTTCGCAAAAAAACCGCCCGCCCCTTCTTCAGAAGGACGGGCATTCAAGCAAAAAGTATTAATATGTCTACAAGTCTAACAAGGTTTCGCTCAAAAGTCAAGGCTATTTCCTGGAATTTCGCAAGACAACTCGACGGTTATACCCTCAAGCAAACCTTCACAATGCTAGGGATTTTGAATGAACTTCTTTACTGCGTGGCTGTCAACGCGAAGGTCGTCACTCGCGACGCAAAAGGCAAGATAATCTGGAATCACAAGAATCTGTCAGTGCTCTTAAACGCGCCTACAGTACAGACTCCAGCGACTTATGTTGCAGAATATTTAAAACTGTTTTGGGCGCGGCTAGCCTACTATTCTGTCAACGCTGTTATGCAGTTTCGGCAGATTTTGTCTCAGGAATTTCAACTCTTCACTCTGGAAAAACGAGACTGGTCTGATCCAAAAAACCGCCACCGCCAACCTAACCCGTGCGGAGGGATTGACGTAGTTCTGGCGCTACTGCTAGCGGAACAATGCGAGATTCGATTGAAGGAACACTACAAGCTGGAAGAGGTCGGCTTAGATTGGAGTCAAGAAATCGGCAACGGCAACTATCCGATGGTACGGGATGAGTCCAAATCTTTTCCTAAACACAAGGCGTTTGTTTTGGTTAAGTTGCACCGGATGATATTGGGTTCGGTAGTTGGCTATTGTCGGAATGATGACGACTTTGAACCTCAAGGTGAATTACTACCCTTAGCGGCACAAGCCATTGAAAATAAATACCTTGCACTACAGGCAGCGGGTACGCTAGACCAGGCAGAATCGAAACTGAATGAGTTGATGGGCGACAATCCTGACGCGGACGTACAAGAATTGCTGGAAGAACCGATAGAGATTATCGAGACTGAGACGGTTCAGTCTGGCGGCTTTGCAGTTGTTGTCGGTCACGTTGCTAAGGTAATTCCGTTGGCGGCTGGCTTGATTCGTTGCTGTATGTGGGTACAGCCAGCGCCACGACCAAGGCGAGAGAAAGTATTGACCGTGCCGTGTTCGGTGTTAGAGCAATCAGAGGCAGCGCTGACATGGTGGAGAGAACGGATTGAGAATTCTGGACTTTGGCTGTCTGAGATGGCTCCGACGTGGGTATGGGATGCCGTGCTGCCGTTTTAGAATAACCACGCCCGCGATATATGCAATTTGTTTGAAGCCTAGTCGTTGTCTGCTGTTAACCAAGCAAAAGCTTTGCTGTGTATACTTTTGACAGATTGTAGTAAAATACTTTTGCAAAACACTTGACAAACTATCGGGTAGCCTATATGATAGTTTACATAGTCAAGAAATCACTGAACTACAAAAATGACACAAATAAATATTAATGGCTACAACTTCCAAGTAGAACCATTTGTTCGCTACAAAGAGGATAGGTTGAGAGGAAGGTTGCTATTAACTTCTGGAGAGGCATTAGAATCGGTTGAGATGGCGATTGTTAAAATAAGGAAGCGATTTCTAAATGTTGGCGAATTGGTAAGTATTCCAGTATCGGAAATCTGGGGATTTGTGTTAGAACCCAATACTTTTAGCAATGTGTTGTCAACACTGATAACCTTGAGATTTGATCTAACTCAGGAAAACCTAGATATCCATAAAATTTATCATCTGTCCTTCAAGAAATATGAACAGGAGTTGATTAAGCCTGTCTTCAAGCTGAATGCAACAACTCGAAATCCTGTAAGCAAAAAACAAAAGTCTGCTTTGGAAGCTGCTCAAGACATTGCTTTATCAGAAATAGATTTTTGTCATGATCCAAATTTGAAAGATGTAAGAATTGTATAGATTCCTTCATCAATTAACGGGTAAAGTAAAACCAAACTAAGATTGACTTTACCCGTTTTCGCCAAACTATCGCACAATTTTTTTTGATATCTTGTGCGCTGTTGACCGAGTAAAAGCTTTACCGCGCATACGTTTGACAGATTGTAGTAAAATACTTTTGCAAAACACTTGACAAACTATCGGGTAGCCTATATGATAGTTTACATAGTCAAGAAACAAACCACTTCAAGCAAACTAAAAAGGAAAAACACATGGTCACTTTAACCTCTTCCAAGACAGACACTACATGGACACTGGATATTGAGAGCGCAAAGCAGCTTGCAAAAGCATTGAAAGGTATCTCTACGGGTTCTTGGGAATATGCAACAGTGCTTCGCCCAATTCGACGCGCAATCAGGGCGAAGCACTCTGAAGCAATTCTCTCTACAGCAGGATTCGGCACTTCAGCCGTAGCTCGAATGCTGGACGACTGTAGTATTAAATACAAGTGTAAATAATCAGTACCGCGTTCAGTGCTAAAGCAATCAGAAGCAGCGCTGGCATCGCAAAACCGCCCTACTCAAAAGCTAAACGGTCGATGACTAAAACTTGGTCAATGACCGCTAGACCCGCCCATTAGAGGCGATTTCACATCAACGAACAGTTAGGAAAAAACATGGAATTCAAAGGAGTAGGAATAGTGTTCGTTAGAGAAAAAGATGTAGAAGTGGAAGTAGAGGGAAATTTCTACAAATTATCAAAGAGTGATTGTCGGGAAATACTGAAAACGCGACAAGGATACAAGACAGTTAAAGAAGCTCTTAACGGGGCTGTGGTCAATGTTGTAATAACCAGAGGTTCAAAAATGGCGGCTTTATTCAATAGAGTAATGAATGATGATTCTTTGTATGAATACATAGTGGCACCTACGCGCTACGTCAAATTCATACATTCATCAATGATGGATGCACCAGTTGAAGAAGAATTCATTCTTCTAGGGGGAGAATGGAGGACTATTGATTCTAACAGTCCATTTGCTAAGAATAAGTTCAATGAGAATGAAATTTATTCTCCCATCTACTGGACATAATTCTACAGGGGCTGCGCATCTTACACGCGAATTACCAACCCACTTACCGAGTATTTTTTATGAAAACACCAAGGCTTCCCAGAACAACTCTTACTTACAACTTGATTCAAAGGTTTGAGGTACGGGACGGCGTACCTCGCCTAATGTCTAGCGACATCGCAGTCCTGGAAGGAGGCCATCATCTCCTATCCGTCGCAAAAGACTGGATGAAAGAGTTTACGAGCTTTCACATGAAGACAACCAAATATTACACTGGTTATCGCAAGGTAGCTTCAGCTAGTTCTAGGTATGAATTGATTTTGGCACAGCGAGGCGAAAGCCTACAAGTGTCATTTCCGCACAACGAGCGTATGATAGCTGAGGTTCAGCAAGACACTCTGTTCCCTTACGCATCAAGGACGAACGTGCATTCGTCCGAGGAATTAATTCAGTTGCTAGGAGCTCTTTTTTCCGGTAAGTAAACATGGCATTTGCGTCTGAAATGATTCGAGAACAAGTTGAAGCAACAAGATTTACGGATTAATTGACAACAGCAGTTCCCGGATACTTTCAGCGGTAAGAGCGCGTCCTAGTCGCTCAATCACCTCTGAAAAACTCAGGTTATTCTCCACCGCCACCGCCTTAAATTTAGCGTGCGTCGCAGCGGTTAAGCCTACAGATAGACTCTGCTTTTTTCCGCTGTATAGGCGTTCTTTCCCTCGGCCTTTACGAGTTCTTGTAGGTACGATTGCTTTCTCGGATGTCATAGCTTTTAATTTAGAGGAATCTATCCAATTATCTTAGCAAGATTTAGGTCGCAGCACAAGGATATATGCTCGAACCGTTATAACGCAAGGCTTTCAGTCATCTACAAATTAATTTGTTCTAAACCTTGACAACCAATGTTTATCTTGCTAAGATAAACACATCGAACCAAAAACAAACACTAAAACCGAAAACCATTCAACTGAAACAAATGGAAACTACGAACCAAAACGAACTTGTACACTTGTCGCAGGCACTTACAGAGTCGGGAAGCTTAGCTCTTGGAGCTTTACCATTAGATTTAGGAATGAGCCAGCTTTCCGCTATGGAGAAAGACACGATTGTCTTAGCCGACGGGCGGCTAATTAAGTTGGCAGGAGGAGATGACGACATTGCAATCCTAGCAGCCGACAGAAATATGCGGGTCAAGCAGACCCTCATCCACTTATACTTGTCGGGGACGAATTTAGCGACTACTAGAGACTACTTTGCGGAGGCTTACGGCTCCTCCAAAGAATTCTGGGACAAACTGACTAAGCTGACAGGATTCAGCAAGGCTAAGCTTGAAAATGAGATAAGAATTAGCCAAGGTTTCTCAAAAAAGGAGATTGAGTCTTTGGCGGAAGCCGGAGCCACACAGTCAACCGTTATTCGGCTGTTGAAAGCTTCACCAACAGTCAAAGAAGAAGTTATCGCCCAAGCAGAGCAAGGCCGCGTCATTACTAGCGCTGTTGCTAGTGAGATTATGGAGTGGAATGAAGAAGAAGAAGACGAAGACGATGAAGACAATGTAGACAGAGAGCCGCTTCAAAACGCATCCAATCAAACAGGCGATTCAACAGGTAACAAATCGAAAGTCGAGAACACTTGTGTTGACATTTCGGCTACGGTTAGTTGTGAAGAAGTCCTTACCGAGGAAGACTATACTTCAACCGTCAAGTTGTTAGAGGAAAGACTTCAAGGATTGTTGAATGCTATTGAAGCGGGTCGAAACCGGAGTTTCGCCATTCGGGGGCAGTCAATCAGGGAAGAACAGGCTATCGTTTTGGCTACCTTCTATAACATAAAGCTTCCTAGCACGAGAGCGGAAAAAGACGAACCCCACTGGATTACAGAGGCTAGAGAACTCTTACCCAAAGGGGTCGCAAAAGAGTTTAGACCCCTGTACATTATGGCGCTAGTAGATGGCTACTTAGGCTATATCCGTAGCGAACCAAGCAAACCTGCTATCTATCAGAGTTTTATTAAGTATCTCAAGGAGGACTCAAGAAAAGCTTGCCATAATCTTTTTGATGTAGGATTCGCTCAAGCGAAATTAGAAGCCGAGAGTGCCAAGTAGAGTTAACCGGGGCATCTTTGCCCTAATCACCATACATCAACAAGAAACCATGAACATTAAAACCATTGCAGTTACCTACAGTCGCAAATTTAACTTAGGTAACTACAATTCAGCCGAATTAAGCGTCTCTTTGTGGAGTCAAATAGACCCAGAAGAAGATGAAGAGTGTTGCATTCTTATCTTGCAAGACAAAGCAAGAGAAGCGGTGCGCTCTGAATACAACAAAGTCAAAAATAATAGTGAACCCGTTGCTACCGTAAAAATAAACGGGGCACTTGTTGAAGATTACATCCCAGAGGGTGAAGAGTATGAAATTTAAGACATTTTCCCCTGAATGGTTTTCGTCAGTCCCGATTTTTCAACCGGTAGACCCTCGATTCTGTCTAGCAACGTACTTTTCTGACGAAGTTGAACAAAATGGCGGATTCACAACAAAAAAGTACGTTGCCGACTTCCTTGAAAACGATGATTTAGAGTTCTTGTGCTGGTACGAAGATTATCAGATTCTTTATGATTGGAGTGAGCAAAGAGTAATGGTTAGCGGTTACGAGCAAGCTTGGGAGACTGAATCAATTAACCTACACTTGATTGATGTAGGTAGCGCAAGATGGGAAACGGAAGATGTCGTAGTCAAACTAGCCAAGCTGTTTGTTGACGCTCTAGAAGCATCTAAACCTAGCAAAGGTCAACTAGAACTACAACTAATTTATTGATTCGATTGGCGACACCTGCCATTAAGTGCGTGTGGTTGACTAGCTATAGTTACAAACAAGCCCAAAAACTAAACTCAAAAACAACCTCATGCAAAACCCAATTATCATTGACGGATACGCATTCAGGATTCCCTTAGTCCCTAGTCGGTATCGCGCAAATTGTTCCCGTGAGTTCGGTATCTTTGTCACCGGAGAAACCAAGGGACTGAATAGTATGAAGGTCGAGCAAGCCGGTCTGGGACGCGGGAACTTTGTAGAAATGGCAATCTGTGCTATCGGTTCAAAAATCTTGACTTTTGAACCGAACTACAAGAACGAGCAATTTACTGAAATTTGGGGACTTCCAGTCTCAGGTGGAATGAAAACGCACTTTTATGAAAAGTGTAGCGAACTAAGCACATTTCTGATTCACCGCCAATCCCAAGACAAGCTCAAAGGCTTGATTGAAAGTTTCAGTCAACAAGTCTTCAATTCTTGGGCTGAGGAAGGTATGCCCGGAAGTTACGATGAATACGCAGCCTCAATGGCTGCGGAACACTACTTCAACAACATTTTCCGTTTTGAGTTAATGGCTGCTGAAAGTAAACTTTGGGGGGCTTACCATTATGTTGCAATTAGTGTCCGCCCCCCCACCAGTTCCCTAGACGAAGCCGCATTAAAGGCTTCAAGAAAGATTATGGAAGCGCAAAGTCAGGGCATTGTCTATTGCGTTGACCCTCGACTTGTCGAGAACGAGCAAACTTGTCTAGGTTCTTCCCCTGCGGAACAAGCCTTGCCGGAGTCTCGACAAGAAACGCTCCCAGAAGCCGTCAACGTCAAGCAACTTAAGGCTACTAAGTAAGAATTCATGGCTAGGTGCGAAATCACCTAGCCAACTACCTCAAAACGCATGAAAAACCAACCGCTACCCGCCGCCGTACAAGAGCAAATTGACAGATTCTATCGCGACTATCCACTAAAGAAAGCCCAAGATTTAGCGGAACGGTATCAAAAATTAGTCCTCAGCGAAGGTTATCGCTCGGCAAGTTTAGAACGTACTGAAAGTCGCATGGTAGAACGCAGCAGACCACGGCGCAGGGGCAAGCGATAAAAACACATAATAAGCCGTTAACAGACTGGCAAAAGTATTCGCTCCCAACCAGCTTTCTCTGTTTTAACTATGCTAAGCTATTGTCAGATTAACAAGGAATAGTAATCATGTTTCTATCATGCAACGTCGAACTTCCGGCTTCTCCTACTTTGATTTTTTACGAATCAAGCGACACAGAAAAACCTCCAATTCCCGGTTCCGATAGAAGAAAATTCAGTGAGAGCGAAGCAATATTAAGACAGCATCGCTTATACCGTCCCAAGTTAGTTGATGTCGTTGTGCCAGGCACAACCCGCGTAGGCAAAACTTGGGTGTGAAATGTATGATTTCCAACAACAGAAAGACTTAGGCTTGAAGGGAGAAGAAAGATTAGACTTTTTCTTCTCCCGCTGGTACGATATTAAGGAAGTTCCTTTTGAGCTTCAAAAAGAAGGCATTGATAGGTTTTATATTCCGAAACGTGGCGAAGTAACGTTTCCATGTTTGATAGAATATAAGACCGATTTTCACGATACGGGAAACGTATTCATTGAGACTCATTCTGTAATTAGACAAGGGCGACCAGATGTCCGAGGTTGGCTACATACTAGCAAAGCTGACTGGTTGATTTATTATTTAGTTTTGCATGAAACAGCTTTTGTTGTTGATTTTGGCAGGCTTAGAATATTTACACAAGAATGGAAGAAAACCTGTCAGCGCAGAGATTGCAGAAATAAAGATTACAAAAGTTCTGGTTTGCTTGTGCCTATTCCAGTGTTCCAGTTAGCCTCTCACGCTATTTTCAATATAAAATGAAGCAACTGAGTCCCCGCATTATTGAAATCATACTACCACTACCACCGATGTCGCTGAACCCGTTTATGCGAACACACTGGGCAGCGCGAGAAAAACTTTTAAAGCCTTACAGGAAAATTGTCTCTGACAATCTCATTGGGATTGAGCCGTTTTTAAAAGTACATACCGAATGGGAGTGGACGATATTTGGTAGTAGTAAAAAGTTTCTGAATAGAGATGCTTCAAATCTTTCGTCTGTAGGTGAAAAAGTTATTTCAGACGTTCTTGTGAAGTCTAAGATTTTTCAAGATGACTCAAATAGGTATATTCAAAATCCCATTCTTCATTGGGCTTTTAATGACAGCACGAAAGACCCTGAAGCTTACGGAACAGGAGAAGTGCTATTACGCTTATCAGACGTTCCGCTTTACGGTGGTCAATTTATTAGAATGGAGGACGACAATGATTGACGACGACAATAACGAAATACAATCACTGATAACTCTCAATAGAGTGCTGTTTGGTGGTCGGCGAAAAATACGTTTATCTCAAAAAGAGTTAGCTGTTGAGCTTTCAGACCGTACACATCAAATAGACTACATCACCTATTCAAAAATAGAAAACGCCCGAATAGATATTAGGTCTAGTGAATGGGATTGGCTTATACTAAAACTTAGTTATCAACTTCAAATTGACAAACTTTGGTTGCAAGCTATCCGCGAACAAACCGCTGTCAAACGTATATCGCCAAATAGCCCAACGTTGATTACTTACGCTCGACAACTTGGAGGTTGATATGCCAAAAATGAAAGTTATTCAAGCTGATGGTTCGTTCTCAATTGTTGAAGATGAAGCCTTCAAGAGAAAGCAAACCCTATCAGTTGGCAAGCCTCCTATGCCAAGGCAAAAAATGTTAGACACGGTTGTAAACGCGTTGCAGACCCAAAGCGGTCAGACAATAGAGCAATTAGTTGAATCAACCAAGATTCCCGTACACTATACGAGGAAATACTTGCTAGACCTTGAAAAGGACAAGAAAATAGTCCGAAGTAATTCAAGATATTACCTTGTTCACAATAGTTAAGGCTGCACTAATCCTGCTATCAAAATAGGTATGCGATATTTTTCTATCAAGTCGTTCATCGCACTCAAATCCTCTTGTTGTAGAACATCGGCTAAAGCAGTCAGTATTTCATCTAGGCAAACTTGCAGCGCTATCAAGTTCACGCTCCCAGAAACTGCACTAGATAGTGCTAGCGCAAAGTCTGTGTACGCCGCGTTAGCCTGCGTATTCTCGCCCGCTTGCTGTCGGGCGATGGCAAATATTTGAGTTGTGATTAATTCGTTGTAGAATCCCCTATAGTCGGGAGGGATAACTATTGTTCCGTCTGCGGGTGTTGATAATTGCGTTGTCCTAGCATTAAACGCTACTGTGAAAATTGCATCTAATGCGTCTTGGATTTCTACTAAATCTAAAGTGACAGGATTGCTAATGTCGAATACTGCATCCAATTCTTCACCTCCTATTTGTAGAGATGTAGAAAAATAAACTGTGACTTTTCCACTGTCATACTCAAGTCTTGATATTCTGTCAATTTGAGTTTTGGTTGGGGTCAATTCGGTTTCTAGTTGCATTGATTTAAATTATAATTAAACTATTCTAATGTTTACAAGAAAGAAAACTCTTTCCAAGCAGCCCAGACACCATTATTTTCTTGTCTCATCCATTTTCTATTGTTTACATAAAATTCTTGAACTCTATATAAATTTTGAGAACCTGTCCCAAACAATGTGTCAAATTGATGAATCATTCCAGAATTAATAGGAACATTTAGATTGGTTGCACTTCCATCAAGCCACTTAGTCCCTGCAAATTGAGGATACACGAGATTATTCGCGTTTACCGCAATAGCGCCACTTCTAGGTTCTAGTTCCCAAATGTTAGGAGCTTGCAATTTTGAAGCATTTAAAGTGCCACCTACCCCAGCACCTCCGGTAATCACAGAAGCTCCGGTTGTTGTCGATGTTGATGCTGTGGTATTAGTAATGATTAAAGGAGATGTTAAAGTTTTCGGCCCGCCAATTGTTTGAGCAGCAGTTAAGTCCACAAAATTCTGAGTAGCGCTACCCGTTCCCCCATTGGCAATAGGTAAAACTCCACTTATATGAGTAGTTAGCCCAACTTTCCCATAACTAGGCGCAACTCCAACTCCTCCAGAGATTAAAGTATTTCCAGTAACGACATTTACTAACTTAGAAAGAGCAGTAGAAGTAGAAGCGAATAAAATATCTCCTATAGTGTAGTTAGATTGCCCACTACCTCCTAAAGAAGCAGGAAGAGTATTAATAACATCAGTAGTTAAACTTACTTGAGAAAGAGTAGTAATAGTACCATTACTTCTAAGAACTCTATTATTAGTTTGAGTTCCTACTAGACTATTTAAAGTTAGTCCATGAGGGTTTCCACTTGTTATCTGCGAGTGAGTATAAGCTAAGTCCCCGTAATCTCCTCTAAATGCAGTAGTAGATGTAACTCCTAAAGTAAGAGAGGAGCCTCCTATTCCTAAATCATCAGAGGAAGAAGCAGGTTTAATAACTCCATCTTTAAGTATCAGTATTCGTGTTGACATCTATCACTTTCTCTTCTTTATTTTCTAGTTCAGCTAACTTAGTCTCAGTTTTTTCTAACTCTTTCAATACTAAATCTAGTTGAGCTTGTAAACTAATTCTCTCATTAAGATACTGGTTACATTGAGCTTGATAAATTTCTATTAGCTTTTGTAAATAATCATTAGGTTCTATCTGCATTATTTTCTCCTTGTTCTTGGTACATTTTCCATTGCATTCGATAACCTTCTAGCTTCCATAATTGTCCAAGAGCATCCTCATAACAAAGAAGTCTTCCAATATTCATGTCAAACTTCTCAGGATTAACTACTGCACTTCTTCCTGCTACAGTGAACCCACAAGGAAGTCTAAAAGAAATAATCATCTCTTTACTATGAAAAATTATTTCTTCTGTAGTAGAGTCTTCTAGTAGTTTAGTTAAATCTTCTTTTTTCACACTATACTTATTATCTAAATGATGCTTTGATATCTCATCT
>Ga0209591_10000148_pt1 | contig 89922 bp, 71 predicted proteins | sample MAT01_FD_187207 | JGI IMG/M metagenome (GOLD analysis project Ga0209591, IMG submission 187207) | Freshwater microbial communities from Lake Fryxell liftoff mats and glacier meltwater in Antarctica - MAT-01 (SPAdes) (version 2) | ecosystem: Environmental > Aquatic > Freshwater > Ice > Liftoff...
GGTGAGCGGTCTAACGTTCCCAATCACCCGCCGCAGATCACCTCGAATGCCAACTGATAACCTCTCGGCGGTCGGTGTGCATTGGGATTGTTATGCTGTTTTTCTATCTCAACTTTTGTCTCTGAATTGGATAAACAATTTCTCTTTACTATGGTAAATCATCTTAACTATGTCATCAATCGTTTTCCATTCATCACCATTGTGGATACGAACATTTGCAAAAACGCTTGCGGCATCTCTCATCAAAAAAGGCAGATCACTTCTTTGTTTAACAAAATAAAGAGAGAATTTATTGAAAGCAAGTGCATAACCAGCTTCAAACAGTGAACTGGTTACTAGTTTTTCAGGATAAATTAAACAAAAATATTTACTTGACTTAACAGCTTTTAGATCAGTGATAACTGAAACGTCTTTTGTGTCAAAATCATCCATACTTTCAATTTCTTCTGCCGCCCAATAAACCTTGAGACCACAATTCTTGAAAGCATCAAAAACTTTTTTAATTTCTTCTCTTGCTTCCTGGTACTGCTCATTGCTCTCATACGCTGCCATTGGAGCAGACAAAAATACATCATATTGAAGTTGACTTACTTTGATTAGAGATCCGCTATCCAAAGGTGGATGGTAATAAAGCCAAACAGCAAAAACACAGCAAGCAACTCCTATAAACACTGAAATGCCGCGAAAATGAACTTCAGATACTACTTGATTCAAACCTGGAACATTGAAGCCATTGCTGACTCCTAAAAGAATAAAAAACGCTCCTAATAGAAAGAACAAAGGACTTAGTGGATTTTGAAAAGCTTCTGTTAACCATTGAGTAAGCTTTTCTACTAGTTTGTCCATTGCTATTTTACTCCTTGAGCATTAGAAAAAAACAACTTTGTACATAGCTTATGGGACAATCAATAGCTTAAATATAGTTATTGATCAAATTGTAACAACAACACCCGATTACACTCTTGATAGCTTAAACAAGCTATATCCAAAGACGCACACTCGTTTACAGTCTCAGCAGCTATGGGTAACCCTCCATCTGAATCCTTAGTAAAAAAACTGGGGCAGCATAACGTTACCAATCACCCGCTTCAGATAACTTTAACACTCACAGATAATCTCTCGGCAGTCGGCGTGCATTGGTATTGTTAGGTAAGGAACGAAACTTGGAACTTGGCTTAAGCTGATCTACTTGTGGAGTTTTATCTCTTAGAAAACGTTCTAATTCTGCAAGAGATTTAATCATTCTTTCCACTTCATCAGGTGTCTTTAAATGAAAATCAGCAAAGAAATGAATAGGTCGAGAAAACCAGCAATAGTTTACATCATCAACTATTTCACAACAAAATTCTCTGTAATTTCTAGGTTGACCGTTCTCCTTTAACAGATACTCTCCAATAGAATCCTGCAAGTCACTCCAAATTCCATAAGATCCACCCAATGCGCTTCTAACATCTATCAGGTGCTTTCGTAATCCTGCATCATCTTCAGAACTCAATTTAACATAAGGCAATTGTTGAAGGATCTTACCCGCTTGATAGAAATATAAAGCTGTTATTCTTAGTGTAGATAATGTAAAACACCCTATATAATTTGCCCATTCTGCATAATCACCTTTATTTTGCCATATATATTTGTATGGTGGGTTATCTGGAGCATTGCCAGTTTTATTTGCAATAAGCTGTTGAAGTCCAGTTTGCAAAATCAGATCCTTTTGATTCTGACGCTCTCTAATCTCTATAAGACGATCATGTAGGTCTTGTGACGCTACTCTCAAAGGATCTAGATATTGAAGCTGAAGTTTACTTCGCTCTTCACTCTCTTTTTCCCTTTGCTTCATTACATAACTTGAACGCATTGTAAACCAAGCACTCAGAAGACCACCTAAGAGACCTAGCAGCGCTGGAAGCAGCACTGGAACTAATGCTTTGAATATCTCAATCACATTCACATCCTCTGAATTGGAAAGATTTTAATGCTGCTACCTAACTATTGATTAGACATACTCCGTCTGTCTATCTACCCTGATTAGGGCGTTTAGATAGACTCTTGCAGTCTAAGATCCCTGATTCGGATGATTAGGCTGAAACCTCGCAGTCTAAACACCCATATTAGGTAATTAGGCTGCGGCTTGTCTACATATTCTCCTCTAAGAGAGGTAAACCCGGTAACTTGAGATTATTTTTTGGTTAAGAGATGTTTTACTCAAGCTCGTATCCCTCTTGGGTCTGCAAGCCCGATCGCCCCTTTTACAGACAAACTGAGCGATCGCACGTTGAAAATTCCTGCAACATCTACCATTTTTCGATCTTCGATAAGCATTTGTTGTCTTCAAGCTTACGTTTCTTGAATCTGCATAAGTGCTGCTTAATTTAACTAAGCGTTTCTTGCTTTCAGGCTTGTCTTCTTTAGTTTCAGGTTTGTGTTTCTTGATTTTGGGTCTGCGATCGACGATTTCGGCAACTATAGGCTGCTGCTAGAGTAAAAGGCTTGAGTATAATTCTGGGATCTGCCTACAGTCTTGCGAGTCAGTTCCTACCGCTTCTACTTCTACAGCCACGAACCAAACGAACCACCACACGTCCATATTGACCGCGATCGCTCAACAGCTAAGTTTTGGTTGAAAGCAGTCAGTTTGGCAAGCAGTATTGGCTTCAGCGCCAAAGAACTACGGAAAGTGCAGACTCTAGTGCAAGAAAACCAGGAGCTTTTATTGGAGGCTTGGCATGGGCGTTTTGGCGATTCGAGCAGACGAGAGAGTTAAAGACGTTCACTTTACAGAAGAAGCCATCAGTGTTGATCTGATGGATGGGCGAATCATTACTGTGCCTTTGGTATGGTACCCAAGCTTACTCAACGCTACGCCTGAGCAACGAGCCAACTGGGAAATCTGTGGTGGTGGCTACGGCATTCATTGGGACGCGATCGATGAGGATCTCAGCACTGAAGGAATGCTAAGGGGGGCACCCGCTCCAAAGGCTTCGGTCTTGACTTGAAAGAGCACTGTCTACTCACATTGTTTCCCAACCTGTAATCTCGTTGCGTACTACTTGCTCTTAGGTCGGCATTTGTCGATCGCAGCAAGCCAAAAGCGACCAATCAATAGATTTACGGACGCAGTGGAGCCTGAAGCGTCCAAAAATCCGTAATTCTTCTAGCGATAAATACGTTCGCTGTAGTTTGCTGGTGGGCATTCTGGCGTTATCCACCTTACCCATAATGAGGACTATTTATGGCACGTTTGAAGCGCAGTTCCGTCAGTGTCGATAAAGCTGAGCGTCGGATTGCAGGCTTAAAGTCCATTAATCCAGCGCTAGATTTAGGCAGAGGTCTAACCGTTGAGGCATTCACAGAACTGATTGAAACCACTCGCCGACGGGTGGCGGCTTACAACACAACGCTGTCACTGTTGGATGCCGATCGCGCCTTGATGCTAGAAGCCGAAAAGACCTTGATGGCATTCTCGGAGAAAATGCTGCTGGGCGTTGCCTTTGGGTATGGCAAAGATAGCTCTGAATATGAAATGGCAGGGGGCGTTCGCAAAAGCCAGCGGAAGCGACCTGTTCGCAAGACAGGCGAGAAAGTTGCCAGTTAAGCCGATCGCCTGCATGGTTGGACAAAAGCGATCGCACATCACCCGACGCGATCGCTCTTGGCAGCAAAACTGTTGGCGCAGTTCCTTTCAGCTACCACCACCATTACGCGGATGCCCGTGCTTTAGTTTCGGCTGACGGTTGCTCTAATGGAGCCATCGCCGTCTTTCGTGACATGCAAACGTTTCCACGTCAGCAAGTTCGACCGCAAAACGTGCTGGTGATGCAATCATGCGCTAGATTTTTGTCAGCCGATGCAGCCAGATGTAATCCGATCCTTCAGGGCTGCATTTGCTTTGAATGAGGCTATTGGAGTAAAAAAGATTTTGCCCAGAGCGATCGGTGAGATAGCCCGATGCCGTCCACTCGCCGTAAGGATCATTGACGTAAAACCCGCTTTGGTTGTAGCCGCGAATGACCACAATATGACCAAAGCTGGTGAAATAGCCGTGCACGATGCAAGGGCGACCCTCTGCGATCGCCTTGCGAATATCTGCCAAACTTCCTCGTAGCGTCAGATTGTCCTGCACACCATACGCTTTTGACATCTTCGCCAGGTCATCCGGGTCATGCCGACTCAAGCCGCTTCCCTCCATATACCGATACAGTTCGTCTTCAAACTGAGCGGCGCTGGAGCGCTGCTTGATCCGAAAATACGCCATCACCATTGAAAAGCTAGTGACGTTGCAGGCTCCCGTGGGATTGAGAGCGTTGTCGAGCTGATTTTTGTAGGGAATGTTGAGACTCTTGCTAGCAGGTAGCTTCCCTGGCGGCGGTGTTGGCGTTGGCATCGGCTTGCTGTAAACGACCTTTCCCTGGCTATCGATCAACTGCACATGATACCCGTACACAAACCAGGTGTTTCTCGGCGGGTCACCCAGAGAATCGCCTAAAATGGCGACCTTGAGATGGTCATTCTCCACGAATTTCCAGGAGCTAAGCTCAAAAACCGTCTCTGCCGTAACAGAGCTTTTGTCTTTGTCAGGTAGTTTGGCAGAATCGCCAGCCGATTGCTTGAATGTGGTGCTTTGAACAACCTTGAGTCTCATCAACAATGCCCCCCTCAGCTAAATGAAAGCATCGCATGGCTAACACAAACGATGGTATGGTCAGCCACGCACCTGCCTGTGAACCGAAGCAAGATGTGGTGTGTGGTGGTCATTTGGACAGCGATCGACCGCGACAGTGAGCGGTTCCCTTGCTGCTGCCAAATGACACATTGCCTCATCATACAACCCCAGGTAAGGGGAACCGTAAAATCGCCTGATTGCCCTCACGTCTATGCATTGCCGCTCAACAGCGCCCAAAAATTCATGCGTTTTACATCCCAAACCGCTACCTATAGCGTAAACTCACAATCGGACGCACTAAAGCAGGCAAAGTTCGCTACCATGAAGCTACAGCAAGCGTTGGAGCCTATGACACGCGCAGGCATTGGGATTCGGACGGCAAATGCACGCTCCGAGCGGCTCACAGGGCAAATTCATGTTTACGATGGAGCCGGAAAAGGGAAGTCTCAAGCCGCTCTAGGTGTTGTGTTGCGTTCCATCGGGTTGGGCATTCACTCCGATCGGCAAACTCGTGTGCTCCTACTGCGCTTTCTCAAGGGACCAGGGCGAACGTATGACGAAGACGGGGCGATCGAGGCGCTACAGCGTGGCTTTCCCCATCTGATCGATCAGGTGCGTACAGGCAGAGCAGAATTTTTTGGGGCAGAAGACATTACCCGCTTCGATCAACTGGAGGCACAGCGCGGTTGGGATGTGGCAAAGGGCGCGATCGCCTCTGGTCTTTATTCGGTTGTTGTTCTAGATGAGCTGAATCCCGTCCTGGATCTGGGCTTGCTGCCTGTCGATGACGTAGTGAGCACACTCAAGCGCAAGCCTGAGCACATGGAAGTCATCGCGACGGGACGGGGTACGCCACAACCGCTGCTTGATGTCGCTGACCTGCATTCAGAAATGCGTCCCCATTACCATGCAGGCGCAAAGGAGCAGGGCATTGCTGGCATCGAGATTTACACCGGGGATGGGAAGGGCAAATCGACCAGTGCGTTAGGCAAAGCGTTGCAGGCGATCGGCAAAGGCATCAGCCAGGATAAATCGCACCGTGTGTTGATCATGCAGTGGCTCAAAGGCGGCAGCGGCTACACCGAAGATGCCGCGATCGCCGCCCTCAACCAGAGCTATCCTAACCTGGTTGATCATCAGCGCTGTGGACGGGATGCGATCGTCTGGCGCGGTCAGCAGCAAGAGCTTGATTATGTCGAAGCCGAACGTGGGTGGGAGATTGCCAGAGCCGCTATCGCCTCTGGGCTGTACAAAACGATCATTCTGGATGAATTGAATCCAACGGTAGACTTAGAGCTGTTGCCAGAGGAGCCGATCGTCCAGGCGCTACTGCGCAAACCCCGCGATACCGAAGTCATCATCACCGGACGCTGCAAAAATCCGCCTGCCTACTTTGACCTCGCCAGCATCCATTCCGAAATGATTTGCCACAAACACTATGCCGAAAAAGGCATCGACCTCAAGCGCGGCGTTGATTTCTAACGGTCTATTCCACCTGCTTCATCCGATAGCCCAAACCATGCACCGTTTCGATCAGATCATCAGGAGTACCAGCGACGCGCAGCTTTTGGCGTAGCGTTCTGATGTGCGTCTTGACTGCTTCTTCAGTAGGGGATTCATCAAACGACCACAGGCGCTCGATAATCCCAGGTCTGCTTAAGACTCGTCGCCCGTTTGTCACCAAAAGTTCTAGCAGCGCGTACTCTTTGGGTGTTAAGGCTAGGGGACGATCGCCATACCTAACGTCATAGGTACTGGAATCGAGGCAGAGTTGTCCCCAACACATTTTGGGGCTTGGTGCCGAGCTACCACTGCGTCGTAACAGCGCCCGAATTTGCGCCATCAACTCTTCAAGGTCGAAGGGCTTCACAATGTAGGCATCGGCTCCAGCATCAAGCCCAACAATTTTGTCGGAAATTGTATCGCGGGCAGTTAGCATCAAAACAGGGGTGGGGATATTGTAGTCACGTAATTTTTGGCAAAGTTCAATACCACTCAACTTCGGCAGCGTTAGATCCAGCACCACCAGGTCATACTCTAGCCTTTGAAGCCAATCCCATCCCACTGCTCCATCATGTGCTGTATCGACCATATATTGACGATTGGCTAATGCTTCTGCCAGCAAATCAGCAATCTGAACATCGTCTTCAACCACTAAAATACGCATGACGGTTTCAACATTCAGATTTTAGTCTTCGGTAGAGAAATGGCGAACAATAACGACATTTTTCTGGCTTATTCTTTCACCATTCATGTGTCGTTTTTACCGACGAAATTCGTAGCCTTAGCATAAGTAGCAAATGAATTATAGCAATTAAGTCGGTGACTCAGATTAAATTACGTGTGTAGTGCAGGCATCTTGCCCGCGAGCGAGACGATCGCACTACGGCATCTACAAATTAATTATGTTTGCTTACTTAGTCAAGCATAAAACCTCTGCCAGCGGTACTTTGCTCAAGGACTGTATGATCAAAAATACGTTGCTCTCAGTCACTATGAGATGGTTACCTAGACGCTTCATCCTGTTGCTTAAGCAAGTGAAACAGTTTTTGAAGCGAGTGAAAGGGGCGTTCAGAGGAAAATGGATTCCGGCTGGGTTTTGTTTGGCATTGATATTAGTCGTTAGTCTTAGCGCTCTTTCCTATCGGAACGCCCGTCGTTTAACGAATAATGCGGAGCAGTTGCGACAGAGCAACGAGAAGCTGCAAATTATTTCTGGGTTATCCATTAGCCTTGCCTATACTGAATTCAGGCGGGTGGATCGTGTACAACTTGGTGATTTAAGTGAGCTAAAAGACTACCAAACTACCATTCAGAGCCTCAAACTTCAGCTTGCTAAACTAAACCAGTTCCCGATTCGTCTAGCAAAACAACAGCAATGGCTTGCGGCACTAAATGCCCTGACCGATCGCAGAGAGGCTCTGTTTCAACAGTTAATTGAGCAACAGCAGAGCCAGCGATTGGATATGATCGCGCCAGAAGAAATGGTGACTCAAATCAGGCAGAACCAAAACAGCATGCGCCAAATCATGGCTGCACTGCAAGCGAATGAAGAAGCTTTTTTAGAGGATCAAGCGGCATACTTTCAAACTGGCTTTGAAAATAGGCTGCTGCTTGAGTTAGTCGGTGCACTTTCTACCGTCGTCATTCTCGTTGGCATTTATAGCGTAGCGTCTTACCAAAAGACAAAACGTCAGCAGGCAGAAGCGCAGCAGCAGTCCTTGGCGCAAGCAAAAGCACTGAGTGAACTCAAACTGCAATTCTTCTCCCTGATTTCGCACGAGTTTCGGACTCCCCTCAGTCATATTCTCGGCTCGGCTCAGCTTTTAGAGGAAACGCTTAAGTCGGTAGTGGAGCCAGCCAAGTTAAAGAACCTCTACCGTATTCAGGCTTCAGCCAAACTCGTGACTCAGTTGTTAAACGACGTGCTCACGCTGGCACGGGCAGATGCAGGGAAACTAGAATACAACCCAAGCCAGGTGGAGATCCAAACGTTTTGCCTCAATCTCATCGAAGATTTTCACCTGCTCAATGAGCCTCAACATGCCATTAAGTTTTCGCAGCAGGGCGATCGCACTCACGCCTGGATGGATGCACGCCTGATGTACTCCGTGCTCAGTAACTTACTCTCGAACGCCATCAAATATTCACCTCCGTCAAGTACAATCACGTTCACGCTGATCACCGCAGTCGAGGCGATCGCGTTTCGGGTGAAGGACGAAGGCATTGGCATTGCCAAAGAAGATTTAGCGGAGCTTTACAATCCCTTTGTGCGGGGTAAGAACGCTCAGAGAGCCATCGGGACGGGATTGGGGCTGACCGTCGTCAAAAAATGTTTGGATCTGCACCAGGGGCAAATTTCAGTCGAGAGTGAGCTTGGAATCGGCACAACGTTTACGGTCAGCATTCCACAGGGTCGCGATGGCTGAGACGATCGTGATGGCGCTAGGGATAACACGTCACAGGTTGAAGCGGCGATCGCGCGTTTACGCTTGTTCAAGCCAGTCGTAAATTTGATCTAACTGTTCGAGCGTTACTAAGCCGTACTGCCAAAGAATCATGGGCAGCGGACCGGGGTCATGCTCTCGATGACGCAAGGCGACAGCGATCGACGCAGCCGAAATTGACAGGTCTTCCTGTAAAAACCGAAGCAAGCGAGAGTAGGTCGTCGGTATCGTCATGGTTCGCCTCTGGACTAGGACACTATTGTGGGTTAAGGAGCAAGTTGCTGAGAGGGCTGCCAACGAGTCTTTAATCTGTCTACATAATTTTAGGTAGACTGTGTAGTTTCATCTCATAGACAGCGCTTAAAAACCGATCTGCCATCCATGTCTTGCTAATGCTCACTTAAACAAGTGCGGTGGCAAAAGGCATCTGCGAATCTACAGAAGCGAACCGTTGCTCTGTAAATAGCCTCAGCTTTTTTACGTAAAGCAAAAGAGCGCGTTCGGCGAACGATCGCGCAAAAGGGTTGAAGCGATCGCGTTTAGTCCGGTTTACCTGACGCTCTAAACGCTGTTAACTTGAGCAATTTTTGCTCACCAAACTTATCCACCACAAAAAACTCGCTACGACCACACCACTTAATTGAGAGCAAGCATGCCATCAGGCAACACGAAACTTGGCACTAGATGCCGATGTTAGCGACAACATTCAGCAGCAAACTCTATCTGCCGAAAGATCACCGTCTTTGGATGCCCCAAAATCAAGGGGGTTAAAAGAGAGATAAACGCTACGGCAAGGTCAGCTTACTGTTGCAACAGGATGCGATCGCCCTGTTTGAGACCCAACTCCTTCGCCCGTCCAGCCCGTAGTTCAATCACCTGATCCACCAGGGCATTTGAACCATAAATTGGGCAAGGATCGGCTTTGCAGGGCTGAGCATTGTTAGAAATCGCTTGCACTTTGCCTTTGAGCAGAAAAACCATGTCCAGAGGGATCAAGGTGTTTTTCATCCAGAAGCCAACTCGACGCGGTGAATCAAACAGAAACACCATGCCCCGGTCTTTTGCCAGTTCCGTGCGATACATAAGTCCAATTTCTTGCTGTGCGGCAGTCCGTGCCACTTCAAGCTGAATCACCTGATTCGCCACGTTGATTTGTGCTGAGAGGGGCAGCATTTGACCAGAGACGGTTGTTTGCACGGTAGCTGGTTGCTTGATCGCTGGAGACGCGGCAGGAGCGGGTACGCCGACGTTGGGTGGTTCTGCTGGCACTGAAGCGGCACAACCAAGCAAAACGCAGGCAAGCAAAACGCTTGTGAGGTGCCTCAAAGAATGCCAATGGTTTGGTGCTGTACGATCGCGCCCTTGTCTCATCATCCAACTCAATAGTCTACTCCTGTGCGACGTTAGCAGTGAGACGTTAACCCATCACTTAGGCTGGGGATTTGGCTGAACGTCCAAAGCTGACCCGGCGACCGCCTCAACGATCACGTTTAACCCCTTCTCTTTAGTCGCCTAAACCGATGGTAGGGTTCCTAACGTCACGTTTCAATGTGCAGGTTCAGGCTTCGCGCATCACATAACCAACACCGCGAACCGTTTGGATGAGGCGCTTCTCCCCTTCGTCCTCGATCTTCAGTCGCAGGTAGCGAATGTACACTTCAATGACGTTTGACTCGCCCACAAAGTCATAGCCCCACACGTTTTCCAGAATTTGTTCACGTGTCAGCACTTCACGGGGATGTTCCATCAAATATTTGAGGAGTTCAAATTCTTTCATCGTCAAGTCGATCGCCCGTCCATTCCGCAAAGCGCGACGAGTCGAGAGATCCAAAATTAAGTCGCCAAAGCGTAAGCGCTCACTAGCAGGACTATCGGGCTGGAGGTAAAGGCGCACGAGCCTCAGAAATTCTTCCGTTCGGTAGGGCTTGAGAAAATAATCATCCGCACCAGACTCTAAGCAGGCAACCCGATCGTCCACACCATCTCGCGCCATCATCAGCAAGACGGGGGCACGGTTGCCCAGCGATCGCAGACGGTTACAGAACCATAGCCCCGATTCGCCCGCTAACATGCGATCGACCACGATCAACGAAGGTTGTAGCTCTGTCGCCTGACGTAGCCCACCCACTGCATCGGGTGCCATCACAATGTCGTAGCCAGATTCTTTTAAGTCAAGGCTGACATGGTTAGCCAGTGCTTCATCGGTTTCAACCAGCAGTACGCAGGGGGTTGAGTCAGGAAGAACGCTATTCATACATAGTTAGGGAACAATATCAGTTACACAATCACTGAGTTTGCAAGAACGTCACTAGGAATGAATACCTAGCGATGTTCTTCCTGTTGTAGCACTTCCAGACGACTTTTAGGTTATGGCAGTTCTACAGAGGAGGGCTTAGCGACGTGAGGTAGCCCCCAGCCAAGCTTTTCACGCAGAAGATGAAAAAATTCTGGCGATCGCAGGCGAATGAAGCGAGCATGATGGGACGATCGCTCAATGCGTACCCGATCTTCTGGAAACACATAGCAACCGCCGTTACCATCGACTACCATCACCATGCGATTGGGTGTGGCAGGAAAGATGGTGATAGGCTCAGTATCAGCAAAGACCAACGCCCGCGATGCCAACGAATGGGGACAAATGGGGACTAGCTGAAGCACAGGCACACCAGGGGTCACGACTGGACCACCCGCTGAGAGTGAGTAAGCAGTTGAGCCTGTGGGTGTAGAAACAATCAACCCATCAGCCGCAATATCGACCGGAGCATGATTGCCAATTTTGACCTCAAAGTGGCACATGCTGGTCAATGGCTCTCGGTGAATCACCATCTCATTCAGGCAGAGCGCTTCCCACAGCATTGCCTCGTCGCGGTACACCTGCACCCGAAGCATGGCGCGTTCTTCGATCTCGTACTCGTTCGCTAAAATGCCTTCAAGAGCCTGTGGCAGTTGGTTTAGGTAGGTTTCCGTGAGAAAGCCCATGTGACCGGTATTCACCGTTAACAGCGGAATGCCATAGGGCGCCACTTGCCGAAACGCAGACAACACCGTTCCGTCGCCGCCAAGCACGATCGCAAACGTCATGTCGCGATCGAACCCAGGTGCATTCAGGTAGTCGATCGGCAGGTGGCAAACTGGACTTTGCGGGTCAGAATAGCCTAGAATGCCGCCAGCGCCCGTTGCCAGAAAAACTTCCCAGCCATAGGCAGCCAGCTTGTCTTTCATTTCTTCGGCAGTCCGACAGGCAACAGGCTTGATGTCGTTGTAGATGATGCCAGCTTTAGGCACGACGAAGACTCGGCTGAGGGGGCAATGATCAGGTATTAGGGACTATACCATTTTGGGCAGTCCACTGGTTGGAGAGCCAACGGTCAAACAGACTACCAAGCGACTTTAAAAGCGAGGGTAGGTTCGCTGCTTGTCACCTTTTTTCTTGCCTTTGGATTTTTCGTAATCAAGCTCTTTCAGCTTTTTGAGAATACGGCTGAAGTAGTCTTGCATATAAGTTTCTAGCGTTGTCATCTCGCTAGAGTCAAGCCCAAACACGGTATAAACGTCATCCATCGGCGCGGTCAGCGGTTTACCTGAAGACACAACTTCCGCAAATGCCAGCCGATCGGAGATGTTCCACGTCCACTGAAAGAAGCGTGTGATTCGACGTACTGTACGCATGAGACCGATCGGCATCCGCGTAATCTTCGCCTCCCGACCAGACAGCCGCTCGCACAGGCGAATAATTTCATACGCACCCCAGGCACGCGAACCAACGACAGGAAAGGTTTTGTTCTCCGTCTCTGGCACTTTGAGCGCGCGGATGGCAAACTTAGCAACGTCCTGCGTATCCATATAAGCCGTTGGCGACGTATCGCCCATGACCCAAACGGATTGCCCTTCCAGCACCGGAATCGCATATTGTCCGATCAATCCCTGCAAGAAACCACAAGGACGCAAGATTGTGTAGTTCAGCCCCGATTCTGCCAAAAAGAGTTCGGCACAGCGTTTAACTTCCATCAATGGCACGACAGGATATTTTTCGGCATCCAGAATTGAAAAGAAGATGAAGCGCTTGACGTTTGCGAGCTTTGCCGCCTGAATGAGGTTGACATTGCCGTTCCAGTCAACTTGCTTAACATTGAGTGAATCAGTTGCCCGCGTCGTCGCTGCATCGATCACAGCCTCAATGCCTTCTAAGGCTGCTGGCAAGGTTTCTGGCACGCACAAGTCGCCCTGCACCAGTTCTGCGCCCCACTCCTTTAAAAATCCTGCTTTTCTCACGCTGCGGACTAAACACCGAACCTGATAGCCCTCATCTAAGGCGCGGCGGGTTATCTGTCTTCCTAAAGTGCCAGTGGCACCCACAATTAATAGATTCATGAGGGAGTCGCAGCTATTCTTAACTTTTTATAAGATTTTATCAGAAATTGTTTACCTGTCTGACTGAGTTACACGGAGACAGTCATGTAAGACAATTGCCTGAGTTGATTGACTTTAACCTACTTCATAGTGGTCTTACAACGTCGATCGCACGTAGTACCTTTACTGAGAAGCTGAAACGAAAGTTGGGCAAGAGCGCCATTTTCGTGAAAATTTACGATGTAGTCTGTTACTGAACGATGCAGATTAAAGCAGGCAGAATAGCGACCCGGCGCTAGGCTAGGTGAATTGCGATCGTGCTGAGTCACCCTGTTCTATGCTCAAAGCTTTAGACTTAAGGGTGATAGCGCTACCAAAAGTTTTTAATTTGTGCTATGAATTTGTCACACGTACTGCTTCGATGAGTAAGAATTACTGTTTAGGAACAAGAATTTAACAACCTCGGCGTTTTCCGTAGGGGCGCACGGCTGTGCGCCCCTACCTACGAACAATTTGTCGGTTTTATTTAATCCACGATCCTTAGTAAGCGTGATGTCGATCGCAGTACAGCGACCAACTCAAAACCCAAAGCGCTTTTCGCGTTCTATTCTTCAGGGGTCTAGCTATGCCTCGCCTCAAATCGATCGTCACTAATCAGCTTGCTGCTTCCTTAGAGGAGGAGCTAAACTGTACTATCCAGCATCCTGTTAACTTATCCAGCGCTCGCCAACTGCACCGTGACCTGCTCAGCGTTGAAAAGTCACAGCGCATGGCAGAGTTTTTTAGCTTATTGGGCGATGCAAACCGCCTCCGTCTTTTGTCTGCTTTGGCAGTACAGGAGCTTTGTGTCTGTGATCTGGCAGCCGCCGTTAAAATGACAGAATCAGCGGTGTCTCATCAGCTTCGAGCGCTACGGGCAATGCGTTTGGTCAGCTACCGCAAGCAGGGGCGCAACGTCTTTTACTGCCTCAAAGATAGCCACATTCTCAACCTTTACCGTGAGGTCGCCGAGCATCTCGATGAGGACGAATAAGCGTTGAGACGGACATTGAGGAAGCGTGCGTGTTTCAATTTCTGACCAAGCTAGATTACTTGCTCCGCGAAACGCTGCTAGGCTTGCGACGAGGCGGCTGGATGAACTGGGCAGCCATCAGCACTGTAACGGTATTGCTCTTCCTGTTTGGGGTTAGCCTTCAGGCTTCGTGGCAACTGGAAGGGCTGCTGAACCAGTTTGGCAGCCAGTTAGAAGTCTCTGTTTATCTGGATACTGGCGTACAGGCAGACACACTGAAACCGATCGTCGCCGCCATACCGGGAGTAGCAGACACACAGGCTGTGTCCAAAGAAGCCGCGTGGGCAGCACTGGTGAACGATTTAGGCGTATCAGATATCAGCGGTGCGACGAAGCAGTTGGACGGTAATCCACTCGTCGATCAGCTTAAGGTCAAGGCACGATCGTCGCAGGATGTCCCCGCGATCGCGCAAACGCTCTCCAAGGTTGAAGGCGTAGACGAAGTACAGTATGTGGACGAAGCCGTACAGCGAGTCGGGCAACTAAACCGGGGCTTAAGTTGGATTAGCCTGACAGTAACTACGCTGCTGACCTTGACGGCGATCGCGGTCATCACCACCACGATTCGACTCATCGTCATGTCACGTAAACGAGAAATCGAAGTCATGCAGCTTGTGGGCGCAACGACTAGCTGGATCTACCTGCCGTTTATCCTTCAGGGAGTGACGTTTGGCGTTACTGGAGCAGTGCTGTCCTGGGGTCTGATTAGCAGCGTTCAACACTTTCTCAACAACTTACTCACTCAACAGCCCGAATTTGTCCAATTTCTAGCAAACGGGGTGCAAATTAGTCCGTTACGCACGATTCTTTTACCCTTGATTTTGCTGGGCTTCGGAGGTTCTGTGGGTATTATGGGTAGTCTCTTTGCCGTGCGACGCATTGCAGTGAAGTAAGGGGTGAGGAGAGAGGAGTAAGGAGGAAAGAAAGTTAAGCGTTAAGTCCCGTCTCTCCCTTGCTCCCTTTCTCAGCCCTCATCCCTCTAACTCCTTCCCATGAAATCCCAATGGCAGTGTTTATTAGAAAATCTGGGCGAGTGGCAAGGATCGTTTGCTCGCTTTTCTCCAGCAGGTGAGCTGCGTGAAGAAACACCAACGATCGTCTCATTAGAAGGATTAGACAACAATCAGACGGTGCGTCAGACTATTCGACGCTATCCCTCGACCAGTGACCCAGCAGCAGGCGCTTCTTTTCAGACACAAGAGCCGATCGACGAAAAGGTGTTGGTTTACAGTACTCTCGGTCGAGGCGTACTGTTCTTTGACGAGGGCGCGTTTTCTCAAGGGTCAACGCAGTTTGGTCCTTTTTCAGACTTTGGTGCTGAGTTAGGACTGATTGCAGGCGATCGCCGCTTACGCCTGGTGCAGCTTTTTGATCGCGAAAGCAACCTGCATCAACTCACCCTCATTCGTGAACAGCGTGCAGGAAGCAATGCAGCCGAGCGTCCACTCTTAACGGTAGACGATCTACTTGGCGAGTGGGAGGGTGAAGCCGTCACGCTGTACCCCGATTGGCGATCGCCCACCGTTTATCTAACAAACCTGCACATCAGCCGTAACGGTGACAACCAGATCGTGCAGCAGCTTACGTTTGGTGTCGGGGAGGGAGCGACTGTGCGATCGACCGCGATCGTGGATGGATCTCGCCTGAAGTTTGACCAGGGTTCCTTGCCCGTACAAGTGCTGCTACTGCCAGATGGAGCCTCGTCCACCAGTCCTGTTCACCTTCAAACAAGACAACCCTTCTTTTTAGAGGTTGGCTGGCTGCTGGCACCAAAGCACCGACAGCGACTAATCCGTCATTATGACAGCAAGGGCGAATGGGTTAGCCTTACGTTAGTCAACGAGCGAAAGCTTGCCAAGCATGAGGGCAACGACCGAGCATAAACACGAGGCAATTGGCAACGATCGCGAGACCAAGCAGAACAAGCTTTACCAGGCAAGCGCGATCGCGCCGCCAAACTTCCGCATTTCGGCAAAGAATTTACCTTGTGCGCCGTGGTCTGGCAAGGTTGCTAGATAGACAGCCGTTTCGGCTCCCTCATCGGCTGTGAACGGTGCCTCTGAGCCGCCCATATCTGTTTTCATCCAGCCAGGGGAGTACGCATTCACTAAGATGTTGGTGCCCTGAAGCTCTTTCGCCAGAAGCACGGTGAAGCCATTCAGCCCAATCTTAGAAAGGCGATAAGAGGGCGCGAGCGGATAGTAGTCATTGCCGATCGTCGGTAGCGATGCCATCTCGGTAGAGACGTTCACGATGCGACCGTAGTTCTGTACTTGCATGAGCGGTAAGAGTGCCTGCGTGATGCGAACGACTGCCAGCACGTTCGTTTCCAGAGTTGCAAGCATCGTTTCTAGCTGTACCGTGAGCAGACTGGCTTCTTCAGGCTGCATGGTGGGATTAACCCCCGCATTGTTAACCAAAATATCGACTCTGCCATAGGTTTGCTGCACCCATGCGGTCAGTTGCTGCACGCTTGCGGCGTTGGTAACGTCCAGGGGATGATAGTCCGTCTGAATCCCTTCTGCTGCCAACCGTTGCTGTGCGGCGAGACCGTCTTGTTCCTTGCGGCTAGTCACAATGACCTGAATCCCTTCTTGTTGAGCTAGCTGACGGGCGATCGCCTAGCCTAATCCTTTATGGCTGCCGGTCACTAGCGCGATTTTTGGTGGCATGTTCATCGTTATCCTGGTTGATTTCGCTTTAAAAGCACTATATCAACCGTTAAACTATTGAACAAGCTAATTCTGACGATAGTTAGTATCAATGAAATCAATAAATTTAGCCACGATCGACCTGAATTTGCTGGTTGCCTTTGAAGCCATGCTAGAGCAACGGAGCGTCACCCTTGCTGCCGAGCAGCTTCAGATTGGACAACCTGCGATGAGTGCTGCACTCAACCGCTTGCGTGTTTTGTTTGAAGATGAACTGTTCGTGCGGCTAGGGCGGCAGATGCAACCAACGCTGAAGGCACAGGCGATCGCCCCTGGCATTTTGGCGGCATTGCAGCAAATTCGCCAAGCCGTTGCCTCCAGCCAGACCTTTCAACCAACGACCAGTGATCGAAGTTTTGCCCTTGGCAGCTCAGATTACACCAGCTTTGTGCTCGTCCCACCGCTGCTAGAGTTTTGTCACCAAACAGCGCCGTTGGTCGATTTTCGCTTGCTTGGCTTTGAGAAGGATAGCGCTGGAACCCTATTAGAACAGGGAGCGATCGCGGTTGCGTTGGGAGTATTTTCCCATCCACCACGGCAAACACAATGCGAACCCCTCTTTGAAGAGCGCTTTGTGGGCATTGCCCGCCAGGGGCATCCAGCGTTGGAGCAGGGCACCATGAGTTTAGAAACGTTTATCAACCTTTCTCATGCGTTGACCACACTCCGCCGCGATAGCATTGGTGCCATTGATCGAGTGTTACGCGAACAAAATTTAGAGCGTCGCATCACCTTAACAACGCCGCATATGCTGGTTTTGCCCTTCGCGATCGCGTCTACTGATTTAGTGGCAGCGGTACCGCAGCGAGTCGCATTACGTCTGGCAAGCATCTGCCAGTTGAAAATTTTTGAGCTTCCGGTCAAAACAAAACCGTGGATGGTATCCATGCTGTGGAACACGTTAAGCGATCAAGACGAGGCAACGTGCTGGCTGCGCGAATCGATTAAAACGGTCTGTCGATCGCTTAAGCACAGTACAGGCTAAAAAATAAGCTTAACTCAGGCATCACGACAGGGCTGAATTGCTTTGACCGACCGATGAATCAAGCGACAGGGCCAGAGACAGGCACCACATACGCTAACGGCTGCGATCGCTGTAAAAACTTGCCACCGTCCTTGGGGTGGATCGGCTGATTTTGAAGCGTTGGTTTCAGCGCGATCAGAAGTGGCTAGCGACGAGTGGGAGAGCTGACTGGCTGCATTCACGCCTTCGATGGTGGCTCCAATCACATAAGCCGCTAAAGCAATGCCTAACCAGTTATTCATAGCAGTATGCCCTTAAGCTGCGGTCAATAAAATGGAGCGCGAGGGCTTGGTTAATGTTCAGCGTCAGTGACTTCCCTGGTTAATCGATTGCCGATCTTCGGCAAGATCCCGAATGAGCGGCAACTTTGACTGAATGTAGGTATCAAGGTTTCTAGCGTCCTGAGCATCGATCGACTGTTGGGCTTTGAATCGCTTGAGCAGAAATTGCACCAGATCGGAATCTTCAAATTGCAGCAGAGTGTTGACTTGAGTAGACTCCACTAAAGCCCAAAGCTGTCTCATCATGTTGGGAGTGACCATACACTGTGAACCTCTTAAGCTTTTCTTTATAGTTGCACGATTCTTTGACTTAAGCTTGCTTCTCAGCTCGATCTTTATGTATCAACACATTCTAAGTGTGTATCAAGGGCTACCAAACAGATCTTGAAGACTGAGCATGGCGAGACTACCCTACAAGGGAAACGCTCCCTATCACCAATAACAGATGTCGTTTTGTAGTTGCATAGATACTATCGCTTTTAGATGTTCAAGAACACTACACCAATGACTGATAATCTGCCGACGACAAACTTCTAACTACGAAAATCATCGTCTTATACCTGCTTTGTTAACGACTCACACAGTTTTGAACGTCTGCGCTCTCAAAAGTCAGCGCGTACACAGCAAGATGGCAAGCACAAGGAGATTTGCGAATGAGTGGTGTAATTGGCTTTGTGGGCTTGGGCAGCATGGGCTTGCCCTTAGCGACTAACTTGCTGGAGTCGGGCTACCAGCTACGCGTCTACAACCGGACGGCGGCAAAAGCGCAACCACTCGTTGAAAAGGGCGCGATCGCAGTCGCTTCTCCAGCAGAGGTCGTGGAACCGGGTGGTATTGTCATTACCCTGTTGTCAAACGATCAGGCGTTGGAAGAGGTTGTGCTGGGCAAACAGGGCCTTTTAAGCAGCTTGACGGCTGATAGTGTCCACCTTTCCATGAGCACAGTGGCACCCGCAACAGCGCAAAAACTGGCGGCACAGCACAAGCAGCAAGGCGCACATTACCTCGCAGCACCCGTCTTTGGTCGCCCCGATGCCGTGGCTGCTAGAAAGCTTTGGCTTTGTCTGTCGGGGCACGACGCGGCTAAAGTGCGAGTCCGCCCACTGCTGGAAAAAGTGGGGCAAGGGATCTTTGACTTTGGAGACGAAGCTGGGGCTGCAAACGTGGTCAAGCTTGCAGGCAATTTTCTCATCATCTCAGCGATCGAAGCGATGGCAGAAGCCTTCACCCTGGCAGAAAAGAACGGGATCGATCGTACTCAGATCGCCAATCTCTTCGGGCAGACGCTCTTTGCCTGCCCCATCTACCAAAACTACGGGCGCATGATTGCGCAACAGCAATACGAACCCGCAGGCTTCAAGCTCTCTTTAGGCTTAAAAGACGTGACTCTAGCACTGCAAACTGCGAGCGCCAGCCAAATGCCCCTGCCACTTGCCAGCCTGCTGCACGATCGACTGCTCGCCGCTGTGGCAAACGGCAAAGGTGACATTGACTGGACTGGACTAGCGCTCACGGTGTCTGAAGAAGCTGGGTTGAAGCGGGAGAGGAGTGAGGAGTGAGGAGTGAGGAGTGAGGAGTGAGGGAAGACGCGTCTCAGCCTGCGATCGATACTTCAGGCGCTAAGGAACAAGAATTTAAGCATCTCGGCGTTTTCCGTAGGGGCGCACAGCCGTGCGCCCCTACCTACGAACACTTTGGCGGTTTTATTTAATCCACGATCCTAACGGCATCGATCGCAGCCATGACAGGCTAAAAGTTCGTGCTGGCAGCGCTCTTCTAGGCATTAGCGTAAGAAATGAGTCTAACCGCTAAAAACCAACGACTTTTTTACCCTATGCCGCCACGCAAAGCTGATTCATCCATGCCGACAGATCGGTAAAGGCGCGATCGCGGTACACGCCATATCGTTCTTGCTTGTTGCGAATGCGTTTGGGGAGTTCTGGCAGAATCCCAAAGTTGGGTGGCATCGGCTGGAAGTGTTTGGGTGAGGCAGAGCTGATGAAATCGAACAATGCACCCATCATCGTAGTCATGGGTAGCGCGATCGGCGTTTGCCCGAAAGCGACGCGTGCGGCATTAGTGCCAGCCAACCAACCGCCAGCCGCCGCCGCCGTATAGCCTTCTGTACCCACCAATTGCCCTGCCGCTAAGAGCGTTTCGCGTTGCTTGAATTGCAGGGTGGTGTGGAGTAGTTCAGGGGCGTTAATAAACGTGTTGCGGTGCATCACGCCCATCCGCACAAATTCGGCATTCGCTAAGCCAGGGATGAGGTGAAACACGCGCTTTTGCTCGCCCCAGCGCAAATTCGTCTGGAAGCCGACCATGTTCCACAGTTGTCCTGCTCGGTCTTCCTGCCGAAGCTGCACCACTGCATAAGGGCGCTTGGCTTTGTTTTCGGGTTCGCGGAAGTCTCCTAAACGGGCATCGAACAGTCCGACTGGCTTTAGGGGACCGTAGCGCATGGTATCTTCGCCACGCCGCGCCATTTCTTCGATCGGCAAACAGCCTTCAAAGAACTTCGCGGTTTCCTGCTCAAAGTCCTTCAGTTCTGCCTGCTCTGCCTGACCCAGCTCTTGCCAAAAATGAAGGTATTGCTCCCGGTTCATCGGACAGTTAAGGTAAGCCGCTTCACCTCGATCGTACCGAGACGCGAGAAACGCCACCTCAAAGTCGATCGACTCGCCCACTACGATCGGGCTGGCAGCATCAAAGAAGCTCATGTATTCCATGCCTGTGAAGCGATGGAGATCCTCGGCTAACGCAGGACTGGTCAACGGTCCTGTCGTCAAAACGCTAATCCCTTCCGTTGGAATAGCGGTAACTTCCTCACGTCGCAGCTCAATTAAAGGATGCTGGGCAAGCGTTTCCGTCAGGTTTTGGCTAAAAACAGCACGATCGACCGCTAACGCTCCACCCGCTGGAACCGCATGTTCATCTGCTTTGCCAATGACGATCGACCCTAAACGTCGTAGCTCTTCGTGCAGCAGACCAGAAGCGCGATCGCTCGACTGTGCCCCAAACGAGTTACTACAGACTAGCTCTGCCAGGTGCTCCGAATGGTGCGCCGGACTCAACCGCTGTGGTCGCATTTCGTACAGAATGACGGGGATGCCTGCCCGCGCGATTTGCCATGCCGCTTCAGTGCCTGCTAAACCGCCGCCAATTACCTGAATGGGTCTGATGTCTGCCATTGTGATCTCGAACCTTGTGCCTCTTTACTAGGATAAGAGGTTACAGGCGGCTGGTGGTTAGGATGTCAATCACGCGTGAGTCGGTCTCTAGCGATTGAGCGGTCAGTGATCGGCTGACCACTGACCGCTCGTCTAAAAACTCAACCCACGAAACTTGAGCTGGCAGCTATTTCTGCTTGAACGATGCCAGCCACTCTCGCACTTGTTCGCCTGCCACATCACGACCGCCCAAGCCAAAGGCGATCGCGATCGCAACTGCCACAGCTCCCAACAGCAACCCAAATGCAAGGTTAACAATATTGAGACCAATGCCAATTTGTTCTAGGGAAATCGCTGCCACTAGCGCAATAATTGCCACTCGTGCCGTTTGAGCGAGAATTTTTGACTGGGACGTGTTGGAACTGCTGATCAGGCTGTAGGCAAGGTTTGCCAGGTAAAGCCCGATCGCAAACACCACCAAACCTGACAGCACACGACCAAAGATCGTGAGCAGCCCAAGGACGATCGCTTTCAAGCCAGCAAAGTTCAGCACATCGATCGCAGCAACCGCCGCAAACAGGATGATGCCAACCAGTACAATCACACCCACAATTTCTGAGGGCGTGCGCGCCGATGGCACCGTTGCCAAACGCGATTCCTGGAGTGTGGTTTGCTCTTCTAGCGGGGGTTGCACGTTTGTAAACGCAGGTAGCGCAGGCGTATACGGCGTTGACTGAATGCCTAGCCACGAAAAGATGTTGTTAAAGCCAACGCTGGTCAGAATGTTTGTCACCAAATCTGCCGCAAACTTGCCCAGCACATAGGCTGCAACCAGAATCAACACCGCTGTAAAGAGTTGAGGCAGCGCGTTGAGAATTTGATTCAGCATCGCTGTGGCTGGACCAGAGATCGAAGGAATCTGGAGTGCATCCAGGGCAGCGGTAGCAGTGGGAATTAAAATCAACACATAAACGACCGTGCCAACCAGCCAGGAAAGCGATTGTCCGCCTGTGCTACGGCTCAAGCCAAAGCGTGCTCCCATGCGATCGGCTCCAGCAGCCGTCAACAAATTTGTGACAATCCCTCGCACAACACGAGCGATCACCCAGCCCACTACGCCAATGAGCACTGCTTTCAAAAGCTTGGGCAGAGCAGCGAGAACATCGTTCAGCAAATTCTGCACGGGCTGAAGCGGACCCTGCAAATCCAGCACACCCAGAATCAGCGGCAAGAAGAAGAGAAAGATCAACCAATACAGAGCGGTGCCCAGCGTTTCGCTTAGCAGAAACGGTGTTTCTGTGGGTGCCGATGTCGCTGGCGCAGCCCCTGGTTCAACGGGTGGCGCTGTCTCCGAAAGGCGTTCATCTAGCGAAAAGCTTTGCGCAATCCGAATCATGACCGTTTTTGCCAGGGTTGCCAGCAGCCAGGCGATCGCCACTAAAATGGCAGCCGAACCCAGCTTGGGCAGGTAAGCAAAAATCTGATTCAGAAAATTGGTCAGCGGTTGAGAGACTGTAGTGAGCTTCAGCGCATCCAAGAACGCTACTGCTGCTACAACCGCAATAATCCAAAAAACAACGCTGGCAATGAGCTTCTCGATCGGAAACGGCTCACTACCAGGCTGCTGTCGTACAACCGAGTTGGCAATGCGATTGTCAATATCTGTCCGTTTGAGTAAGCCAGCAACGACCTTACTGACTACTAGGGCAATGATTAAACCAATCACAAGAATCAGAATTGCCCCAACCAGATTCAAAACGGTGGGACCCAGTGCGCCTAACCCAAGTGCTGCCAAAAATTGGGTCACAGGTGAGACAACCGGATTGGAGTCTACTGGCTCAGGCGGCGGGGCTTGCGCCAGTAAAGCACTCGCCAAAGCCAATGTCTGCACCCCAGATACGTGACCAATGTGCTGCATAATTTCGTTCATGATTGCCTAAATCACCCTCAAATTCGGCAGAAAACGTACAAAACAACCTTTGGACAAAGGTAACTGACTAGAGATATACCGCATAATCGGTAAAGTCTGAGCCTTAATTTGCGATCGACGCTCTAGCCTTCAAGCGATCTAAACTGGAGGCAACCAACGCCTCACCGTGCCTAGCGAATTGCCCGTGATGCAGAAGACATTGAAGCTAATCGCGTCTATTTTATACGGGGCAGGCAACCAACTCATCGATCTTTAGAAGCATAAAACCTGACAGAGAAAATATGTCCGAACCGCAGGTTTTTGAGCAATCCATTCAAATTAATGCCAGTGCGACAACGGTAGAACGTTGCCTCATTGAGCGCGAGTTAATGCATCGGTGGCTCAATCCTGCCCTGCGCTGTGAACCGATCGACGAATGGTCTACCGATCTAGGCGGGCGTAGTCGCTTTGTGATGCAGATGCCTGTCTTGCAGCCTGCACTCAACAGTGTGGTGATTCAGCGGGAACCCGGTTTAATTGTGTGGGAGTTCAACGGCTTTTTTAGGGGACGCGATCGCTGGGAGTGTAACCCCGAACTGCTTGGCACACGTCTGCTCAATCGCTTTGAATTCACGATTCCCAACCCCCTCATTCGCTTTGGGTTTAACACTTTCGCCGCGAACTGGACTCGTGATGACATGCAAGCACAGCTCCGTCGCCTCAAACGCGTTGCCGAAACCCTTGATCAAGGAAAGACGTAGGGTGAAGTCTGCTCTGTGCGTTTAGACTCGCCTAATCCGGCACCACCAGCGGTATTGAGCACTGCACCCGCGCCTGAAGGTTGTCTGCCTCGTCAGCAGCGGTTTCGGCAGCGGGAGCCAGCAACGTCAGCGTTCCCTGCATCAGTGATACGAGAATCTGGAGCGTGAGTAAATTTAGCCCTGGTGACGGGATCGCTGCTGTAGGCTCGGAAGGCAGATGCAGTAGGTCAATCGGTTCGCTCAAGTCGATCGCGCGATCGCTATCAATCCAGATATGCGCGTAGCCTGTTGCTGCCTGCACAGAAACTTGAATCCGACCTTCCGTCATCTGCACCATTAACGTATCAACCAGGTGCAGCAAAACCTGTTGCAAACGACGCGGATCGGCAAGCACATAGAGATCCGGATCAGGCAGTATCAGCCGCAGCTTCAGATTGCGATCGGCGGCTTGCAGGTACGTCAGGTCATACACTGCCTGAAGCAGCGCTGCTAGCTGAAGCGGCTGTAGCTCCATTTTGACCGTGCCATGCTCCAGCCTCGCCACATCCAAAACGTTGTCTAACACCTTGATCATCTTCAGCGCCGATTGATTCGCTTGCTCAATAAACTCGCGCTCTTCTTCAGGGCTGTCGCACAAGTCTTGCAGAATCAACTGCTGCATCCCAATCAAACCGTTAAGCGGCGATCGCAGCTCGTGCGACGTGCGCGCCAAAAAGCCTCCCTTAAACTGACTCATCGCCATTGCCAACTGGTACGCCAATTGCAGCGATTCCAATTGCAGTGGCTCCCATGAAGGCGAGTCTTGCTCCCAATGATTCGAGGGCGATTCAGCTTCAGCAGAGCGCGATCGAAGCGATCGCCAACGCCAACTCAATCCCAGCGCTAATCCCATCCCCAACCACACCAGATCAGTCCAGTTCATGCTCTTACATTGTGTGCAGAATATCGCCCCAGACAATCCTATGCCCCCGCACTTAGAATGCCCTATTTTGGTGAAGAGTGGGGGAAGAGTGGGGAGTGGGGAGTGGGGAGTAGGGAGTGAAGTACTTTGAAGGCAGAGGGTTAGAGGCTGGGGCTAACACCTTGTGTTTGATGCTCAGGATCGTGGATTAAATAAAACCGACAAATTGTTCGTAGGTAGGGGCGCACGGCTGTGCGCCCCTACGGAAAACGCCGAGGTGATTAAATTCTTGTTCCTCAGCGGTTCGCCGTCCATACTCAGAGGTTCATGACTCGTGGATTGACCGTTTGAGCTTACAAGAACATACATCCTCGTCAGCGCCTAACTTCTGACTCCTGACTCCTGACTCCTGACTCCTGACTCCTGACTCCTGACTCCTGACTCCTCACTCCTCACTCCTCACTCCTCATCTCCAAAGCTCACTGCCCCCTGCCGCAAAAGATCCCATCCGTTCCCAGTCCAGCGGATAACGGTTGACGGTACACCTGTTGTCGGTGCAATGGTGTTGGGAACTGTTGTGTCCTCGTTTTCGTGGGGCGACAGGGTAAACACACGAGGAAACGCGGCGACAATTTCAGCCATTGTTTGCAGAGCAGGTTGCCCAGAACGGTTGGCGCTGCTGGTGGCGAGGGGACCCGTCCGCGCAAGAATGGCAATGGCAACGGCATGATTGGGCACACGCACACCAATGGTGGTCGGTTGTGTCGGGTTCATGGTTGGCGGTACGCGATCGCTGGCAGGTAGCACCAGCGTTAAGGCTCCTGGCAAGTAACGCTCGGCAACCTGCTGCCAGAGTTGGCGTTCGGCGGGGCTACCCGTGACGTATGCCCATAATTCTGCGATCGTGGCTGCCATTAAGATCAGTGGTTTAGCCGGGTCGCGCTGTTTGGCGGCAAAAATGAGGTCGGCGCGATCGGGGCGACTGCCGAGTGCTGGTACAGTGTCCGTCGGGAAGCTGACCAAATGCTCACCAGAGCAAGCTTGGGCAACCAGATCACGCAGTGAAACTTGAGGCATTGCTAATGAGAATCACAGGTTTTCTCGGCATTGTTTTTAATGAGATTAATACCTATTGGACTAGATTAATCATCTAACCAGAGTCGTCAAACGCTTCCAATAGTCGATGTATTGACGTTGACTACTACGCATTCCACTACTCCATCATTAACCGAAAGTAGACCAGCTAAGGAGATTGCGTGCAGGCTAAGCGATCGCGCAAGCAGGCATACCGCTTCAAAGGCTCTATCAAGCTGACCGTTACGCGATGTGCCACTCACCTGGGCGTTGCTGAATAGCAGGATGAATGATGCCATGCGCCCTCACCCTAACTCTCTCCCAAAAGGCTACTGTGTATAATCTCATGTCAGACTCTAAAACCCTCCTCGATCCCCCTCAATCCCCCTTCAAAAGGGGGATTGCCGCTCTGGTTCCCTCTTTTTTAAGGAGGGTTAGGGAGGATCAAACCAGACGCATGCCCATTTAGAAGACTTGTATATACACCGTAGCCCCAAAGGAGAGGGGACAAGACTTTTACTCTCTCCTTGGGGAGAAGGGTCGGGAATGAATGTGAATCATACTTGTATTGAGCAACGCGGACAAGCCCTACAAATTGATTCTGCGTTACCATGTGTTTCTCTTCCAATAACGCGTGGGGTACGGTCAACTTAGCGTTGCGCCTTTGCATCGACTACAATGCATCTAATGAAGTTGCATTCAAACGCCTTGTTGGTAGCTGCTTGTCTCAACCAGGTGCCAGCGATGATTCAAACAGCTTGTCACGGCTCAGTAGACTTATTTCGGCAACCTGCATGAAAGCAGAACAATTTGGGAGTCTGCGGCAATATTGTCGAGATGCTTCTGCTTTTGAAGCGTTGCAGCAAATTCTTTGTGACATTGAACGCCAGAACCAAGACCATTCGCAGCACGTTCTTTTTCAGGCATCGCTACTTGATCAGGTCTGTCATGCTGTCATTGCTACCAATCGTTGCGGGCAGATTACCTATTGGAGTCGCTATGCAGCGGTGCTTTTTCAATGGCAAGCCGCAGAGGTTACGGGCAAAACGATTGACCTGCTGTTAGTTCGTGAAACTGGTCGTAAAATCGCCCACAAAATCCTCACACGCACCAATAACACCACTCCCTGGCAAGGAGAACTGCTCTTGCAACGCAAGGATGGTCACCCGTTTTGGGCAGAAGTCACCAACACCTTGCTGCATGATGCTGACGGACACACGATCGGTTTCATCGGCATTGCCGTTGATCTTACTGAACGCAAGCAAGTGCAGACGGGGCTAGAAATGCAGGCAGAAATGGCTGAACCACAGCAGGCAGACGCAAGATACCGCAGTATCTTTGAAAACGCGATCGAAGGAATTTTTCAATCAACACCAGACGGGCGTTATTTGAGTGCAAATGCAGCGCTGGCAAGGCTTTATGGCTATGACTCACCCGAAGAGCTAATGGCGACCCTGACCGATATTCAGCATCAGGTTTATGTCGATCGCGATCGTCGTGCGGAATTCATCTATCTTGTGCAAACGCAGGGCAGTGTTTCAGAGTTTGAGTCTGAAGTTTATTGCAAAGATGGGCGCAAAATCTGGATTGCTGAGAACGCCCGTGCGGTGCATGGTGCCGATGGTGAGCTGCTGTATTACGAAGGAACAAGCGAAGACATCACCGAGCGCAAACAGGCAGAGCTTGCGTTGCAGCAGAGTGAAGCCCGCTATCGGGCGGTCGTTGAAGACCAAACGGAGATGATCGATCGCTTTTTGCCCGATGGCACCGTCACCTTCGTCAATGATGCTTACTGTCGCGTTCATGGCAAAACCCGTGAAGCACTGATTGGGCAAAACTTTATCCTTCTGGCACCAGCATACGTGCAGGAGGAACTGCGGCAGAAAATTGCTTCACTCGATCGCGACTGTCCTGCTATTACGTCAGACCAACTATTTATCACGGCTGATGGTGCCTTGCGTTGGCATCAGTGGACTGATCGCGCCCTTTTTGACGAACAGGGCAATGTCATTGAGTTTCAGGCAACAGGGCGAGACATTACCGAGCAAAAGCAAGCCGAGCAAGCGCTGCGTGAAAGTGAAGCTAAAAACAGCGCCTTGCTCAACGCCATTCCAGATTTTTGGATTCGACATCATCGCGATGGCACCAATTTGGACTGTAAGACCGATCGCGCCAGTGAATTGGCATTGCCACTTGATCAACTAATTGGCAGAAAATTTCAGGAATATTTACCGCCTAAGTTGGCACAAGAGCGCTTGGAGTGCATTGCACGGACACTGGAGACAGGCACCGTGCAAACGTTTGAGTACCAAATTGTCATCGACGGCGAGACACGAGAACAGGAATCTCGCATGGTGGTGTGTGGCAAGGATGAAGTGCTGGCGATCGAACGCAATATTACCGATCGCAAGCGAGCCGAAACACAACTTCATCAACAAGCAGAACGCGATCGGCTACTGGGCACCATTGCTCTTAGCATTCGACAATCCCTCAATCTACAGGAGATTCTTGATCGCACAGTGGTAGAAGTGCGACAGTTTTTACAGACCGATCGCGTACTCATCTATCGCTTTGACACTGACGGTACAGGCACTCTTCTAGCAGATGCAGTCGCACCAGAGTGGGATATTTATACCGAAAACAGCCCGCATCATGTTTGGTATCGCGATCGTGCTGCTATTTATGAACGGGGCGAGACTTACATCGTGAACGATATTGCCCAACTGGGGCTACCTGCTGATTATCTCGACATTATGCAGCAGCTACATATCACTGCAAAGGTCGTTGTGCCCATCATGGAGGGCGAGCAGCTATGGGGCATTTTGGCCGTGCATCAGTGCTCTAGTGTGCGCCAGTGGCAGCCGTTTGAAATCGCGTTGCTAGAGCCATTGGCAATACAAGTGGCGATCGCCATTCAGCAGGCGCAACTGTTTAGCCAGGTACAGCAGCAGGCACAGCGCGAACAACTGCTCAACCAGATTAGCCAAACCATCAACTCCAGCCTGGATGCCGACTACATCTTGCAGGAAATCGCGAACCTAACTGGAGCAAGCTTCAACGTCGATCGCGTGCTGATTCTTACCATTGCTGAAGACGTGCAGGTGCGGAATGAATGGCGCGCCAACGAGCAGGTGATCTCTCAGCTTAGTCTCCGGGTACCCCTCTCAGACTGGCCCGATTTGCTGGACTCAGCATCAGATTTCTGGCAACGTCGCTTTTTCCACTCCCCTGATTACGGTCAGGAGTTGCCAACCAAAACTCGCCAGATGCAAGTTGAACAAGCAGGAACTTTGTCTGTCCTTGGGTCTCCTATTTTGATTCACGGTCAGCTTTTTGGGTCGATCGCGCTGCAAACGACTACCTGCCAGCGCACCTTTACAGAAGAAGAGATTCAATTGCTTCAGCGCATCGCCGATCAAGCGGCGATCGCCATCTCCAACGCCCAAAGCTACGAACGACTGGAGCATCTCGTCAAAGAACGCACGCGAGAACTAGAGCACGAGAAACTGCTCTCTGAAGCTGCCAATCGTGCTAAGAGCGAGTTTCTAGCCACCATGAGCCACGAGCTACGCACGCCTCTCAACGCGATCCTGGGGTTATCGCAACTGCTAGAGCAGCAGATTTTTGGAGCGCTAAACGCCAAACAAGCAGAGTATATGAGCCACATTCATAGCAGCGGCGACCATCTCCTCTTGCTCATCAACGATATTTTAGACCTGGCGAAAGTGGAGTCTGGGCAGGACTCGCTCGCTCCCATCACCATCAATGTGTTGGATCTGTGCAGCTACTGTCTGACGCTTGTGCGCGAACAGGCCTACGATCGCGGGTTGCAGCTTAGCAGTCAGTTTGACCATACCGTGACCACCTGCGTTGCAGACGAGCGTCGCCTCAAGCAAATCTTGATTAATCTACTTTCTAACGCCCTTAAATTTACGCCAACGGGTACGGTCACGCTCGTTGTCGAGAAGCAGCCTCACGGTGTCGCCTTCACCGTTGCTGATACAGGCATCGGCATCGCGGCAGAACAACTTCCGCTCCTGTTCATGCCGTTCTCGCAGCTCGATAGTCAGCTTAACCGCCAGTATGCGGGAACTGGGCTAGGGCTAGCGCTGTCTCGCAACCTTGCCCGACTACATGGTGGCGATATTACCGTGAGGTCGATCATGGGAGAAGGCAGCCGTTTTACGCTTTACCTGCCTGATCCGTCGGTGACAGATGTCTCGCCTCAGGTAACGCCAACGGCAGCACCGACGGCAGAACTCTACGCTCAGACCTGGACATCGCACCGCGTTCTCCTCGTGGAGGATGATCCTCGTAGCGCGATCGTGCTGCAAGACTATTTGCAAGCGTTTGGGCATCAAGTGGAGCACCTGACTGACGGCGATCGCTTTTTGGACGCGGTGGAGCGCTTGCAGCCCCAGTTAATTTTGCTAGACGTACAGTTAGGGAGCGGTCGGACTGGCTTAGAGCTACTGACTGAACTCCGCATCCAGCCGCAGTTGCAGGATATTCCAGTCATCATGGTTACAGCAATGGCAATGACGGGCGATCGCGAGGCATTCATCGCCGCTGGGGCAAACGACTACCTCAGCAAACCTGTGGCGATCGCGCAACTCGAACGGCTGCTATCAAAGTACTTCTAAGCATGGAGCTGGTTAGGGGTTTGCGGTTTAATAACCTACCAAATAACCAGGCTTCGACTGCGCTCAACCTTCAGTCATCGCGGGTTGAGCGTAGCCGAAACCTAAACGACTGGTAGCTTATTTTCTTGCAATCCCCTTAGCTCTGCAAGCCGACTGCCATCAAAGCGGTCAGGAATAAGCGTTTAGCCTTCTACTGAGAGCCGATCGCTATCCTTAACCCTCATATTCACTATCAATCTCAATCTCTAGCGTCTCCTCATTAATGCGGACGTAGAGGATATTCGGTCGGCAGCAAACCTGGCAATCCTCAACATACGACTGTTGATTGCCTCCGCTGACATCCACAAACGTGGTGTTTTCCTCGCCACAGTAGGCACAGTAATATTCCGCTGTATTCTGCATCTGTCTCCCTAAACCCGACACCGTTCGGCTGAGCGCTCACGTCGAAGCCCAACACCCTACAGCAACGCCTCCATCGGTTGCTTAAAATGTTCCTGTGCACTTGCCAAATGCTTGAGCAGCGTCACTTGCGGCAGCGGGCCTTGTAAATGGCTCCAGGGAAGCACTTGCTCCGGTTGCCAGTTTGTATACACATAGAAGTCCAGGCTGGGAAGCTTGCCTCGCAGTTCTTTGAACGCGCGACGGTAGCTGCCCAACGAATCACCATAATGACGGGTCAATTCGAGTAACTGCGAAAGGCGACGATCGCCCCTCGAAAGTAACGTTTGAATCACCGACCAGTTATAGCTTTCGGGGCGAAAATCAATGCCTTGAGGACGCAATTGCTTTTGCAACCATTGCAGTCGCTTCTCGGCTTTGGTATTTACGCCATACCACTGAAAGGGCGTGTGCGCTTTCGGCACAAAGGTGCTACAGCCAAAGGTCAGCCGCAAGCCTGGCACCGTTTTTTTGATGTCTCGCAGCATTGCCACTGTTTGATCGAGGTCTTCTGGCTCTTCACCCGGCACACCCACCATGCCATAGAGCTTGAGGTTGCTCAGTCCGCCAGCTTTAGCATTCATCGCTGCCTGGATAATTTCGTCATTAGTCAGCTTTTTATTGATGATCTGGCGCAGTCGATCGCTCCCACTTTCCACGGCGATCGTAATTGAGCGAGTGTCATGCTTCGTCAGCGTTTCTGCCAGCTTGGACGTGACGGTATTCGTGCGTACTGAAGCAATGCTGAGCCGCACGTGGTCGTACTCAGGACGATTGAGATAGTCTAGCAGCGTTTCAAATTCAGGATGTTGCGTGACCGAAGCGCCAAGCAAACCGAGGCGATCGGTCACGGTGAGACCCTGTGCGATCGCGGGTATCAGCGACTCTTCCACACTCGCTGTCCGAAACGGTAGCGTCAAATAACTGGCAAGGCAAAAGCGACACATCTCTGGGCAACTCCGCACCACTTCGATCATGTAAATGTTTTCCCACGCGGCTTTCTCCGTGACGACAGTCGAGGCTGAGAGCGTGTTGCCTCGGTAGGTCTGCTTTTCAATGCGTGCTGGAATATCTACATCAACGGGCGCGATCGACTCCAGGGCACCATCAGGGCTGTGATAGGTTGCCACATACAAACTCGGTACGTAAAGACCCGGCACTTGTGCTAAACCACGGAGTTGAGTTGCGCGATCGGCATGACGCACCGATCGATACGCGGTGATGAATTCACCCAGCAGCAGCTCCCCATCGCCCAGCAAAATCACGTCAAAGAACGCGGCAAACGGTTCTGGATTTGCCGTCAGCACCGGACCACCACCAAACACGAGCGGGTGAGCGTCCGATCGTGCCGCTGCTCGAATGGGAATTTTGAGCGCTTCCAGCAGATTCAAAACGTTTACATAGTCCAATTCCCAGGACAGCGAAAAGCCCAGCAGTTCTGGCTCTGACGGCAGCGGCTCTTGAGCATCGGTAAACAGGCGACTTACCTGCACATCAGGGCGCGCTGCCAACGTTGCCCACACGACTTGATAGCCCAGGCTGGTAATGCCAACGCTGTACTCATTGGGAAACGCAAAAATTGTGGGGACTGCATCAGCAGTTGGCGTTGCCGCAGTGAAAAGTAGACGTTCGGCAGCGAAAGGAGAATCAGTCATGCAGGAGGCAAAGAGAGAACGCGAGCAGGGAGAAAGATCTGAAGGTCAGGAGTCAGAAGCCAGGAGTTAGAAGTCAGGACTGACGTGATCGTGATGGGTTCCAGAAGGGAAACAGGCATCGATCGCCTCAGGCTAGCGCCATTTAGAGAAAGCTAGAGGGCGTTAACCAGGCTGAAGGCTGATTCCCAAGAGGCTATAGGCTCATGTCCAAGTGATGACTCAGGAGCAGCATTGCTTCTCCTTCTCTTGTTGTAGCTTTTCTTGAGCCTTTACAGACGGACATTCTTCAAATTCGACGACTTGCATCCTTAAGTCGCTTGTATAGCTGTCGCCACCAAGGTTAGGACATTGGGATCAGAGGGGGAGTGGGGGAGTGCCCCCAGCCAGGGGTTCCACCCCTGCACCCCGTCCTAACCAATCTGTCTATAGCTGTAAAAAGCTTACAAGCTCTTTACAGAAAGTCCCCTGATCCATTCGTGTGGCTGTGGAATACATGAATCAGAAACGTCAGTAATGCGTGATCCTTCTGCCTTCTCGCTCTAGCCTGTTGCCCGATGCTGAGTTCAGAAGTCCTTGTCAGAGTTTTTATCTGCGTGTGTTCCTTGAATTGCGATCGATCCTGACGGCGTTTTTGCCTGCTAATGACCCTTGAATCTACTGCGGCACACTACCCATACCCTTATCGTTCACTACGCGTGCGTACGTGACCGTGCCAGTTGTGGGATGGCTTCCATTTAACCAAGACTATGACCTTGAAAACATGCCTGACCCAGCCTCTAGCACTGCTGCCACCCCTCAAATCGATTCGGCTCAAGTCACAACGTTACATTGGCTTTACGTTCGCGCTCTTGCTGACAACTGGGGTCGCAGAAAGTTTCATTCATTGCCCCTCTGCTCTGGCAAACCTGACTAAGCTCAACGATCGTGAAGCACAAGCAACCGATTCAGCTTTTGCTGAAGACCCTAATTCAGAGGATAGCAGTGGATTCTCGCCACATAGGGTGCAGGCGGCTCGATCGCAGCCCCCAGTGGAAGCCATGCCCCAGGTTTTGGCAGACGCAACTTCAACCCATTCTGCTGCCGCTCTAACTCCATTTAATGATGCGACCCATCTTCAAACGGCAGTCAATGCTGCTGGGATGCTGACACCAGCATTGGATCAAGCCTCTTATACAGGCAAGGTCATACGTTACGCTCAGCAGCAATGGCTAGAACGACCAAAACAGCCTGAACGCAAATCGCTTTTGACCGGACGATCGTCCCTGTTAGCAGATTCTGGTGTGCCAGCCCCTTCAGACAAGGTGCTGCGGCAAGGGAGTTCCGTGTTGGGCGTGCCGTCGGTGCAGTTGCAGGGGGTGTTTAGGCAAGAGGGTAGCGATACGTCAGCACGAGCGCGAGTGAGAGCTTTCTACCCAGTCACCCCCAACGCTGGGTTTGGCGCTGAGGTGGATTTGACCACGGGCATCGGGTTCGCTGATTCGCAAGAAACGGGGCTGAACCTGAACGAGCTATATTTTGCTGGATCGCTGCCGTCCTTGCCGACCTTGCGGTTTGTCGTGGGGTTGATGGATCTTACGTCCTATTTCGATCGCAACAGCTTTGCCAAAGACGGAGCTACTCACTTCTTCAACTCCGTCTTTCAAACCAACCCAGCGCTATCAGCAGCGGGCATTGGCTCCCGTCCGGGGCTACTGGTCAACTGGAGCGCTACAGATGACATCGACCTCAAGGCAACCGCGTTTTCCTCGACGCGCAATCTGGGCGACTTTAATCTGGATGCCTTCGCAGGCGAAGTTGGTGTGCGCTTTGGCACCGCTATCATTCGTGGCACCTATGTTTCATCCCGCGATGCTGGACAGCGGAGCGGCTTTCGAGAGATTTTTGATATCCCACGATCGGGCAATTTAGGCTCCCGTGCGGGCGATCGCGAAGAAGCTTATGGCATCAACGCTGAAGTCTTCATCCCCAGCCTCAAATTAGGACTCTTCGGACGCTACGGGCGCTACACCAACCTGAATCTTGATGCTAGCGGTACAACCTACAGCGCGGGGCTAAGCTTCCTGGACGTGTTTCTGCCGAGCGATCGCTTGGGGCTAGGCTACGGGCGGCAGTTGTCCAACGATGACCTGCGGCAAGCGCGCGGTGACAACAATCCCGATGTGCTGGAGTTGTTCTACGACTTTCGCATCACGCCTAACTTACGTGCGGCAGTCATGCTTCAAGAGCGCAATGGCTTCTCTGAGACCGTTTTAGGCGTTCGTATCCGAACAGATTTTGATCTTTCGCCACTGTTTAGGAGGTCGAGATGAGGGGCTTAAATCGATTGGTGGTCATCAGAAGGCAGGAGTCAGGAGTCAGGAGCCAAGAGTCAGGAGTCGGCAATCATGCAAAACTTTCTACACACCCGACACCCCATACCCCACACCCCACACCCGTTCGGCTGAGCGCTCACGTCAAAGCCCGCACCCCTCTCTCCCTCCGCATCCTCTGCTTAACCAGTAGCTTGCTGGTCGTCCTTGTGGGAATGCCGTCACAGGCGCAGTCTGTATCGGTCGGGCAGGGCTACACGCTGTTGAACCGGGGTTATGTGAATGATGCGATCGCCTCGTTTCAAAGCGCGTTACGGCAAAAGCCTCAGTCGCTCGAAGCAAAGCTGGGGCTGGCGATCGCCTATCAGCGGGCAGGACAGGACTCAAAGGCGTGGCAGGCGTATCAGCAAGTGTTGGTGCAGGACTCAAAAAATCTGACGGCGCTGTCTGCGGTGGGTGTTCTGGGCAGCTATCGACCAGAGTGGCAGGCGCGAGGCATTGAGGCGTTGACCACATTGCTTACGGTTGCACCAGACCGCACGAGCGATCGCACACAGCGGGCACTACTGTACGGCTATCAAGGGCGCTTTACAGACGCGCTGGCAGACTATCAAATCTTGCTGCAAAAGCCTACGCCAGCGGTGCTTTTGGGGGCAGCTCAAGCGTATACCTACAGTGGCAACTATACAGAAGGCGTAGCGCTGTTTGAACGCTACCGTGGCACAGGTAAAACATTATCAACGGATGCAGTGATTGCTTATGCAACGGCACTGCGAGAAATCGGCAAGCCGGAACAGGCAATTCCCTTGCTGGAAGCGCAACTGAAGCTGTTGAAGCCTTCGGATCGCAAGGCGATCGAGGTGCGATCGTCATTAGCAGCCGCATATCAGGCGAACCAGCAGCCTGATCAGGCGTTGGCAGTGCTCCAACCCTTACGCAACCAGCCAGAAGCCACGCTGTCATTGGCACGGGCACTGAGCCAAATCGGTCGGCAATCGGGCGATACAGTGCTCTACGCAGAAGCGGTGGAGCGCTACCGTCAGGTGTTGCGGCAGACTGCCAAGCCATCACTGGGATTGATCACCGAAGCAGCAGACGTGTTCAGCGAATTCCCACCCGCACGACAGGAGGCACTGGCGCTGTACGAGCAGTTGATCCAGCAGCAGCCAGAGGCAGGTTTAAAGGTGAAGCGGTTAGCGATCGCCCGCCAGCTAGGACAAATCACCGCTACTGAACTGCGCCAGCAGCTAGAGACGGTTCTACAACCCTTGCCCAGTAGCGCTGTAGAACGGCAGACGATCGCGCTGGCACTCGTTCGGCTCGACCCACCCGACCCAGAGCTACTGCCCCGATATCAGGCGCTTTTAGAAAGTGGGGTAGATGCACCCTTTCTGCACTTCCGAGTGGCACAGATTTGGGTGCAGAAAGGAGACTTTGGGCAAGCACGGCAGTCGCTTCAGACCTACAGCGCCACGTCAGCGGGAGTGCGCGATCGTGCCCCCGAACTGCTGCTAGCAGACATTGAGCGACGAGAAGGCAAGCTAGATGCCAGCGCTCAACGGTACGAAGCGGTCATTGCTAGCAACCCACCCGCGCCCGTATTGTCCAACGCGTTGCTGGGCTTGGCAGATGTGCGGCAGGCACAGGGACGATTGGACGAGGCGTTGCGCGTGTACGACCAGATTTTGGCGACCAAGCCGCAAGACTTACGCACCCAGCTTGGTCGAGCCAGCGTTGCCTACCGTGCCGATCGCATCACGCAAACCGAGGCAGAAACGGTGCTGGCTACATGGCTTCAGTCGCCCTCTGCATCTGAAACGCCGCCAGAGTTGTTTAGCCTCGTCGGATCGCTGCCAGCAGACCCCAAGCGAGAGACCCTTTACACCACCCTGCTAGCAGTACAGCCAGACAATTTTGCGATTCAGCGTCGTGCTCTGCAAGTTTTGGCAGTCCGTGATCCGGCAGCAGCACGATCGCAGGTGGAGCAGCTAGCCACTCGTAACAAAGGCGATATCAATGCGTACTTTGTGCAAGGCGATTTGGCGCAAACCCTGGGCGCTTTAGCCCTTGCAGATCAGGCATACAGCGCCATCTTGCAGCAGCAGCCTAACAATGTAGACGCGATCGCGGCTCTAGCAGGAGTTCGCTTTCAACAGCAGCGCTACGCCGAAGCCAAAATCCTTTACAACCGTGTGCTGGCATTACGACCCGATGACCTTGACACACGTCGCATCCTCGGCGAACTCAGCCTTGCCCAAGATCGTCCAGGTATTGCCTTACAGCAGTTCAAAGCTTTACGGCAGGCACAAATTGCTAGAGAAGCCCCGAACTCAACGACTTCACAGGGTGGTGCCACCGATCGCAAAATCGAAAAGATTCAAGTCGATCTCCTCCGGCGACGCGGCTTCCAACCCTCATGGGAACGGTACTAATTTCTGTTTGGTAGGGACGTTACATGTAACGTCCCTACCAAAGGCTTCTGCCCACTGCCCACTGCCTTCTCTTCCCCCATGCACCCTACCCGTCCCTCTTTGCCACGTTTTTCAATGTTACGACCTCGTCGTCTGGTTTTAGCGATCGCGCTCTTCCTCCTGACGTTAATCTGTAGCCTGGGTCTGGGTTGGAACATCACCGTTGCTCAGACCAATCCCCCTGCGGAAGCGCCTGCCCCATCGGGCATTGACAAAGCTCCAGCCCCCCCACAAGTCTCAGGCGAAGCGGCAGCGAAAGATCCTGACGTGTCGGATGCGGCGAAAAAAGGCGCGATCGTTTCACCGTTGGCAGCCGGACAGTATGTGCTGGAGTTTAACCGGAGTCCGGTTGTGGGCAATCGGCTGCGGTTGCGGAGCATCTACGACGAAACGCGGCTGCGGTTCACCCGTCCTCGCGCCTGGAAGCCCAAAACCGCCAAGCTTCAGGTTCGCTTTCGCCACTCGCCTGCGCTGTATGCCACGCGATCGAATCTCACAGCGTATGTGAATGGTGCCAGCGTGGGCAGCCTGCCGCTGAACAAAAAGCAGGGCGAAATCGGCAGCGCCATCTTTGACATCCCGCCCGACATCATTCAAGACAATAACGAGGTCGTGCTGGCAGCGCTGCAAAACAACTCGCCCACTTGCACGCAAGACCCCTTCGATCCATCGCTGTGGACGGAGATTTTGCCCGATTCCAAGCTGGTGTTTGACTTCCAGCCCCAGCCGATCGCCCTTAACTTCAGTCGCTATCCCTATCCCATCTTTGACGATCTCAGCCTGGAGCCAAACCAGCTTGCGTATTTGCTGCCCAACGCAGTAGAGGAACCCTGGCTCACCGCGACCACTCGCTTTCAGACAAATGTGGGGCGGTTTGCACAATACCGTCCGCTGAATACACGCCTGCTGAGCGCGATTGACCAGATGCAGCCCAACGAACGGCTCGTCATCATTGGCACACCCAAAACGCAGCCCGCTCTGGCACAGCTCACCCTGCCGCTGTCGGTGAAAGAGGGACAGGTGCGGGACGACAAGCAAAAAGTGTTGCCCAACGATGTGGGTGTAGTGATGCTGACGACGACTGCTGATAAGCTTCATCCCGTACTTGTGATCACTGGCAATGGCACCGAGGGCATTGCGAAAGCCGTGCAGTTTCTCATCCAGCCGCGCGATCGCCAGCTTGGCACCGGACAGGCGATCGTCGTTCGGCAAGTGACCAATGTACCCGCACCGTCGCCTCGTGAGTGGACTGGCTATCTCCCTACTGCTAACCGCTTTCAGCTTAAAGACCTGACCACGTTTGACAACAAGCCCTACGAAGATATGACCGTCCGGGGGGCGGATGCACCAGCGATGGAGTTTGACTTCCGCGCCCTGCCGGATGACCAGTTCACAACGGGGAATTTCATCAACCTCAACTACAGCTACAGCCCACAGGTGAACCCGCTCACCTCCCTGGTGGAAGTGCAGCTTGATGGGTTGGCGCTCATGGGCAAAAAGCTCGACTCCGTCACAGGCGGCTCCCACGAAACGCTGAGGGTGGCGCTGCCAGAAAACCGCATCAAGCCCAACTCCAAAATCCGGATTCGCTTTCAGCTTGACCCCCGTGAACGTCGTTCCTGCAACCGGGCACTGGATCAACAGCTTTGGGGCACGGTTCATGCCGACACCAGCTTTGAGCTGAGTCGCACCAATGTTGTGCAGGTGCCGGATCTAAAACTGCTGCAATTCGGCTTTCCCTTTGCAACCCCTCAGGATTTGTCCAAAACCGCGATCGTCCTGCCCGACGTACCTACAAAAGCCGATTTATCCTTATTGTTTGAAGTCGGTGCACGGTTAGGACGGCTGAGCAAGGCAGAATCCGTCAAGCTCGACGTGTTCCGGGCAAATAAGCTGCCGACCACAGTACGGAGCGATCGCCACCTCATTGGCATCGGCACCCGCGAGAACTTCCCCCTCCCTGATGCCTTCCAAGCCGAAGGGTTTACTCTCCAGGATGCTTTTCGCCGTCAGCGTGGGCAAAGTCAGGTGCAAACTCTCCCCGATGCCGATGGTGTAGTCAAAGAAATCGTGTCACCCTGGAACCGCGATCGCGTCCTCCTCCTGCTTAGCGGACAAAGCAACACAGGCTTAGACCAGGTGCGCGCCCTGCTCAACCGCGATTTCCTCTTCTTCCAACTGCGCGAAGACACCGTACTCATCGGCGCTGGCGAACCAGACCCCAACCCGTATAATCCCAACGCCTACTCGCTAGAGTTTTTACAACAGGCAAACCAAAAGCAGCAGTTGAGCCAAACAAGCCTGCTCGATCGGTTCCTACAATCTCTACGCATCAGTTGGTTCATCCTCGCCCCCGGCTTTGTGGTTGCCGCACTGCTGCTGTACGCGATCGCTCAGTCGTATCTGGGACGGTTGGGGAAGAAGTGAGGAGGGGAGAGGGGAGAGGGGAGAGGGGTGAGGAGTGAGGAGTGAGGGGGCGAGGGAATGAGGAGTGAGGAGGCGAGGGAGTGAGGAGTGAGGAAGTGAGGGGGAGAGGAGTCGGGAAGGAGAGAGTAAAAGCTAAGAGCAAGAGGCAGAGGACAGAAGGCAGGAGTAAAACTCTAAGCTCCACCTGTCAACTTCCAAGCTCAATCGAGCAAATTCTAAGCCTGACCTAGCAAGTTCTAAGCCCGACCTAGTAAGTTCTAAGCCCGACCTGTCAACTTTTAAGCTCCACCTATCAATTTTCAAGCTCGACCCACCAAACTTCAAGCTCGTCCTAGCAAATTCCAAGCCTGACCTAGCAAGTTCTAAGCTCCACCTATTAGCTTTCAAGCTCGCCCCATCAACTTTCAAGCCCGACCGATTAGCTTTCAAGCTCGCCCCATCAACTTTCAAGCCCGACCGATTAACTTTCAAGCCCGACCTACCAAACTTCAAGACCGACTGATTAACTTTCAAGCTCGACCCATCGCGTTCCAAACTCAACCCTCCGACTTCTAAGCTTCAAATCTGACCCTTCAAACTCAAAACTCAAAACTCAAAACTTTTAACTCTTCACTCCTCACCCCTCACTCCTCACCCCTCACTCCTCACCCCTCACTCCTCACCCCTCACTCCTCACCCCTCACTCCTCCTCCATGCTCAAACTCCCCCTCCGGGTTCATCACCAGCCGACCAAACTATCACCCTGGCAGCAATGGCTTGCAACGTGGTTGATCGATCGCCTCCCCGCTTGGTCTGAGCAAACGTTACGCTGGCTCACCCGTTATCAACTCGTCCTCCTGGCGGGTGCGTTTCTGTGGCTCTTTATCCCGCTGGTGAGTGAGCGCCCCCCTATCTGGCAGCAGGCAATTCTTGCCGTAATTTTGGTGGCGGTCGGGTATACCGTGGTGATGCTGGAGGAGCAGCAGGTTGATACCCACAGCAGTGAAAAGCTGCACCTGTTTTTAATTGCGCTAAGCGTGCTAGCCACGCTGCGGTATCTTTACTACCGCACGGCGTACACCATAAATTTAGACAACTGGGTCAACGGCTTTTTCTGTCTATTGCTGTACGTGGCAGAACTGTACGCGATCGGCACGCTGATGCTTGCCTACTTTCAAACGCTGAAGGTGCGCGATCGTAAACCCGTTGATCTCGCCGTCCGACCTGAAGAGGACTGGTTGAGCGTCGATATCTACATCCCTACCTACAACGAAGATGTTGAGATCGTCCGTAAGACCGTCCTGGCTGCACTGGCGACCGACTATCCAGCCGCCAAAAAACGGGTGTATGTCCTTGATGATGGTCGCAAAAATCCAGAGCGTCGAGAAGCCCTGCAACAAATGTGTGACGATTTGGGCTGCGCGATGCTGACACGCGACAACAACGACCACGCCAAAGCGGGCAATATCAACACTGCCTTAACCAAAACCACGGGCGATCTGGTCATGATTCTTGACTGCGATCACATCCCAGTGCGCCACTTTTTGCAACACACCGTCGGCTTCTTCCAAAACCCCAAAGTGGCGCTTGTCCAAACCCCGCACTGGTTCTATAATCCTGATCCGTTTGAGCGCAATCTGCTAACCGGTGGGCAGGTGCCTGTGGGCAACGAGCTGTTCTATAAGGTGCTGCAAAAAGGCAACGACTTTTGGAATGCCGCCTTTTTCTGCGGTTCCGCTGCTGTCATCCGTCGCGACTATGTGCTTGAAATTGGCGGCATCGCCACCGAAACGGTGACGGAAGATTGCCACACCTCTCTACGGCTCCACTCCCTCGGCTACGAAACGGTCTACTACGACAAAATCATGGTGGCGGGGTTAGCACCCGAAAAATTCTCGGCGTATGTCGGGCAGCAGGTGCGCTGGGCGCGAGGCATGGCGCAGATTTTGCGCCTCGAAAATCCCCTCTTTAACCGCAAGCTCAAGCTCCGTCTGGCACAGCGGCTCTGCTACTTCAGCGCTACGTCTCACTTTTTCTTTGGCTTCCCCCGGCTAATGTATGTCATTGCCCCCGTGCTGTATCTGCTGCTGGGGATTAATTCGGTCAAAGGGTTAGGCTTTGAAACGCTGTGTTATGCCCTCCCGCACATTCTGCTGTCGATGCAGACCAACCACATTCCCTATAAGCACGTCCGCTTTTCGTTCTGGAACGAGATTTACGAATTCGCGCTGTCGTTTCAGGCTGGTATTGTCACCATGCTGGCGTTGGTGAATCCAAAACTGGGGTCGTTTAATGTCACTGACAAAGGGCTGACCGTGACAAAGCGCAGCTTTGACCTGGAAAGCGTCCGCTATCTGGTGTGCTTAGGCGCAATTACAGGTGCATCACTCATTGCTGTGCCGTTCTGGTTTGTGGTCAGCCCAGAAGATAGTCAAGCGGTGATCATCAATGCGTTGTGGTGTGTGTTCGACCTCATCCTCGTGCTGGCGGCATGTTTGGTCGCGTTTGAGCAGCCTCAATTGAGAGAGGCGCATCGGTTACCGCGTCAGCTTCCGGTGATCATTCACAGCGATGAGCAAAGCTGGACGGGCACCACTACCAATGTCAGTGAGACGGGCGCACGGATTGCGATGGATGTGTGGCCCAATATGCCTGATTTTGTGCGGATCGAGTTGATTGGAGACTATGGAGCGCGAGTGCTGGTCGATGCTCATGTGATCCGAGCGATCGCCAGCGACAACCTACAAACGCTGCTCTCAGTGCAGTTTATTAATCTCACCCGCACTCAGCAAGATGACTTGAGTATCGTGATTTTTTCCGATGTAAAAGAGTGGTACTCTCAAAAACGCGCCACGGCTGATAACCCACTGACATCCCTTCGGTTTATTATCAGCAGCTTTGGACGGGTTTTTCGTGAGTTCAAACCAGAAACGGGCGTTAAAATTCGCAAGCAAGTCCGCGCGATCGCCCAGCTTTATTGGGAAGGTTGGGATGGGCAATCTTATACGGCTGTTGTCACTGAAATTGGCATTCGTGATCTGCGGTTGGAGTTTCAGGACGGGGTGACTCCGGAGTTAGCGCTGATGCAACAATCAAAACCACAGATTGGTCTAATCATAGCCCGTGATTCTGATAGTCCGTTTATGCAAAGCCTGGTTGCCGAAGTGAAAAATATTGAGGGTTGGGTTCCTTTTGCAGAGACTCTGTTCGTTGCGGATGATATGCCTCGATCGGGCGAGCGCATTGTCATGGAGCTAAGCTTCCCCACAGCGTTAGATCGTCAACAGCAAAGCAAGATCAAACAGCTCTTGCGATCGTTAGACTAGGTTGGAAATACCGCTTTCCTTGCGTGGAACCATCTATTGTTTCGGTATAAAACATGGTCAAAAAAGACTAGGCATTAAACTGTGAGATTTTCTCCAGGCAAAGGGCTATTTCCCATGGTCAAAATCTCTTCCGAAAACCTAGAAAGTTTGGGTTTAAACTGCAACCTAATCTTATTTTTGCTTTACAGAATTCGATTCTTCTTCATTGCTTCTTTACTGTTACTTCATGAATTTAGGTCTTTTTTAAGCTATGCTCAGTGTTAACCAGGACGTATCGATTTTTAGCTTAGTTCGGTTGAGCGCTACCAGTTTCAAGAGGCTGTATTTCTACCACTTCAGTTTTTTCGCTCACATCTACCTCTCAAACTGTTTCTCTCACTCGCAGGATTACAAACCCAATCTTTTTCCAACTTTAGCCAATCGTTTCCCAAGCGAACATAAAGGCATTCTCGCTATTAAAAGGGCTGGTTGCACGACAGCTATGAGCCATCGTGACGCTTGATCGTCTGTTGCTGCTTGAGGCTTGTCTTTACTGCCAAGCGCAACAGTTCCAACCGTTGCCACCAGCAGTGCCCTCAATGGTGACGCGATTGTTCCCAAAATGCTTGCTGCTAACGTGCTGAGTGCTTTGAGCCGCAATCACTTGAACGATCTAAAACTTGCATTACTAAATGCTTACGGTGGCTTAAGTACTTAGGACTTACGCGTCTGCCCCCAACCCCCGAATTCTGGGGGCTTTATCAGCTCGGTTCCCCCAAATTTGGGGGCTAGGGGGCGAACTCCAACAGGTTTTGTGCAAGTCCTGGTACTAAAGCTTCAGTTGCTTTAGCAACAAAGACATCCAACTAAAGTATTCGACCTTTTTTAGCGCTTTGACGGTCAAATTTAACGAGTTGGGCACGTCACGTAGTACTGACAACAAAACTCTCTTTTTGCATTGACCTTCTTGAATGAATCAGAGCTGATTATCATGAATACCATATCTATGGTTGACCATAAGCCCTCTCAACGCCTGCATCCTTTAAGCCTTTTAGCGCAAGCAAAAAGCCGTCAGATTAGTGGCTGTTTGCGGGTTTCTAGTAACTCAGCACTTTGGTCGATTTATCTCGACCAGGGAGAACTGCTTTATGCCTCTTACTCAACCGATCGCTTTGAACGGTTGGATCGGCATTTACGCCAGCTCAGCCGGCAAGCTCCGGGTCTGGTCAGTGCAGTGAGGGTACAGGTACGCCTGTTGTTTGAAAGTGCTCCAGAGATGCGATCGAGAATTTGCGCTGACTACCGAGCACTTTGCTGGTTAGTGGAGCAGCAGCACCTTACACCTGATCAAGTAGCGGGGCTGATTGAAGAGTTAGCCAAGGAAGTCATTGAATCTTTTCTCCTGGTTCAGGAGGGCAGCTATGAGTTGATCGAAAAGGAGAAGCTTGATGAGTTTCCAAGCTTTTATCGGCTTGATTTACGTCCATTAGTTGAATTTTGTCAGGAACGTTTACGGCAGCAACGCACCACTAAGCCATCACTGCCTATACCCAGCAAGCGTCCCGAATTCACACCTCAAACCAGAGTGCCTCCATCTGTAGCACCCAGTGTAGCGATGGGGCAAGCGCCAGCTTCTAGGGAGGCTACTACCGCTAACAACAAAGCAAAGCCTACCGAAAATGCAGCTCCAAACGCTCACTACACGATCGTTTGCATTGACGATAGCCCCACCGTTTTACAGGCGATTAATAGCTTTTTGGATGACACAAGTTTTGCCATTGTCATGGTGAACGACCCAGTCCGGGCTTTGATGCAAGTCGTTCGTAGTAAACCTGATTTGGTTTTGATGGATGTGGAGATGCCGAACCTTGACGGCTATGAACTATGTTCACTGCTGCGGCGGCATCCGACCTTTAGGAGTACCCCGATCATTATGGTGACAGGCAATACTGGCTTCATCGATCGTGCCAAAGCAAAACTCGTGGGTGCATCCGGCTATCTCACGAAGCCATTCACGCAATCAGATCTTTTAAAGATTGTGTTCAAACATTTGAGTTGTTAGTTTTCAGTTATTAGCTGTGAGCGACAGATGAAAATAGAGAGTAGAAAAACCGAGTGCCGAATCAACTCAAAACTTTTCTACTTCAACAGCTAAAAACTAGCAACCAAAAATTAGTCTAGCCATAGGTCACTAAGAGGAATCCGTATGAGTTTAACGTTGATGATCACGATTTTAGTCGTTGAAGATACACCCTCTGAGCGTGAGTTGATGAGCCATTACTTGCGCGAAAGCGGGTATACCGTGATCAATGCTGTGAGTGCACAAGAGGCTTTAAGCAAAGCGGTCGAGCAAAAGCCCGATGTCATCATTACGGATGTGGTGATGCCTGGAATGAGTGGTTTTGAACTGTGTCGCAGTTTGAAGAAGCATCCAGTCACCGAAAAAGTACCCATCATCATCTGTACGTCTAAAAATCAGGAAATCGATCGCTTGTGGGGCATGAAACAAGGGGCAGATGCCTACATCACCAAGCCGTTCACTCGCGAACAACTGGTGCGCGCCGTTAAAGCCATCGTGGGTTAAGCCAATGACCATATCAGCGCTGACACCGCCTGTAAACCGCCCACCACAAGTTTTAGGAGAGGCATACCTCAAGTTTTTGCTTGACCCACAAACGCCGATTGTGCTGCCAATGAAGCAGGTACAGGAGGTGTTGGTGCTGTCGGCAAACCGCCTCACGCCCATGCCGAATATGCCTGCCTGCATCATTGGGCTGATGAATCGCCGAAGTCGGGTGCTTTGGGTCGCCGATTTGACGCGCTTGCTGGGTACACCAGCGCTCGATTTGAACACTCAGCAGCACTCTCTGGTCATCATTCGTCCAGGCACCATTTCGCTGGGTGTCGTGGTGCAGCGGGTTGAAGGGATGGTGTGGCTGACATCTGACCAAATTCAGCCACCGCCTAGCCATGTGCCGTCCAGCCTGCTGACCTATCTAAGAGGCTGCGTGTTGCAAGAGCAAGAGATCTGGTTTGTGCTTGATGCGCTGAGCCTTTTGCAGTCGCCTGTTTTACATAACTCGTCCGCTCTACCGTAAGTGTTGCTGCCAACGTTGACTCCACGTTTTTCTGACCCTTCTCACACCACTACTTCGAGATGTCTGCCTTATGGTTAATCGAACTAATGCGATCGAAAGTCTAGCCGATTCAAATTCGCTACAAGCTGGCATGAATCAACTCGGCGATCGTGAGGCAACGCAGCTAGCGTCGTCTGATCAGCCCATCGAACCAGCCGCTGACCTCCTGCCAACGCCACCGCTGGTGAAACGCCGTCCCTTTTTGATTCAGTTGTTCTGCAATTTACCGATCGGGCGCAAACAAATGTTGGCGCTCATTGTGTGTGAGTTGGTTCCCATCCTGGGTCTGGGCGTTGGGTCTACACTCCTGCTATCAGGCAGTTTGCGGACACAGCTACTGGAGCAGTCAAAGTCAGAAGTGGCGGTTGCAGACAACAACTACAGCAGCAAAGTCGATGAGATGGGATTGGGTGCGCGCGGGCAAGCCGACAACACGGCATTGCTGAACGCGTTACGCAACCAGGCTCTGGGTGGTCGCTCTAATGCTGACCTGAATGCACAGGTGAAGCAGATTTTGCGGAACGAGGTGAAAGCCCGCAAGATGGAGTATGCAACACTGGTTGATCGAGATCTACGGATTGTGGCGAATGCAAATGCCGATCGCCAGGGCGAAGCTTTTGACCCCAATGGCTTAGTTAGCAAGGTTCTTAAAGCCCCCGCTCAACTGAAGGCTAGCGTCATTGTGCCGTGGTCTGAACTAGCGAAAGAAGCCCCACCATTGCCCAATGGTTTGAGTAAGCAAGATGCGCTGGTGCGCTATGTCGTTACGCCCATTCAAGACCCTGACACAAAAGCAGTTCTGGGAGCACTGGTCTTTGGCGATCTTGTGAATGCCAAGCTGCCGATCGTTGACGAAACGCTTAAAACCTTTGGCGATGGCTATAGCGCCGTCTACCAACGTCAGCCCAACGGTGAGTTTGTGCTGGCGACTGCCCTTAACAAAACTAAAGGCACTGCTAACACCACGAACCCTGCGCTGCCGAAAACCACCTTACTAGACGAAGCCGCTGCCGCAAAGGGCACCGCTGTAACGCAGCGGCTCGATCTGGATGGTCGCGGCTATACAGTGGCAGCAAAAGCGGTGCCCAATCAAGTCACCGAAACGCCCAATGGATCGGTCGCCAGCTATAGCGATAAGCCGACAGCGATTGTGGTGAGGGGTACACCAGAGGACGGGCTGAATGCTTTGCTGGGCAGCAGCTTACAGCAAGAAGGGTTCGTGCTAGCTTTGACGCTGTTGGTTATTGCCCTCTGGATGGCTGCTTTCCGACGCTTGCTGCTGAAGCCGTTAGAGACGTTGGAGGAGGCAACCCAGGCATTTGCGGATGGCGATCGCACCCAACGCGCCCCTGTATCTTCTTTGGATGAGGTGGGTCAACTCACGATTGCGTTTAATGCGATGGCAGACAGCATTGTTCGCTCTGAAACGGCGCTGGCAGTCGAAGCACAGCAGCGGGAACTACAAGCACAGCAGTCTGAGCTACTGAGCAAGGTGGTGGTTAGAATCCGTCAAACGCTCAATTTTGATGACGTGATGCAAACGGGCGTCGATGAAATTCGAGAATTTTTGGGTACCGATCGCGTCTTGATTTACCGCTTCAACGAGGGCTACAAGAGCGGCATTATCAGTGCCGAATCCGTTGGCTCTGGTTGGCTTCGAGCGTTGGGACAAACAATTTATGATCCGCTGGTGGACGGCGCGATCGAACGTTATGCCAGCGGACGAGTCTGGCATACCAACGATATTGCTCAAAGTAATCTGAGTCACTGCCATTGTGAAATTTTGGAGCGACTCCAGGTGAAAGCGAACATCGTGGCACCCATTAAGGTGAACGGTGAACTCATGGGCTTGATCTGTGCACACCAATGCTTTAGCCCTCGCAACTGGCAACCATCCGAAATCGACTTCTTTAGCCAGCTTGCCACCCAGGTTGGCTATGCGCTGGATCAGGCAGACTTGCTCAAGCGGCAGGAAATGGCTGCCAGACAAGCCCGTCAGCTCAACGAAATCACGTCGCGCATGCGGGAAACGCTTGACCCACAGCAGATTTACAAAGCCACACTCAAGAGCACACGCGACGCCCTGCAAGTTGATCGCACCATTATCTACTTATTTGATCAGAACTGGCGCGGCACGATCGTGGCTGAATCGGTTGCACCAGGGTTCCCAGCCGCATTGGGTGCCCAAATTGCCGATCCCTGCTTTGCCCAAACGTATGTCGAGAAGTACCGTAAAGGACGTGTGCAGGCGACCAACAACATTCACGAGGCAGGACTGACCGACTGTTACCTGGGACAGCTTGAGCCTTTTCAGGTGAAGGCGAACCTGGTGGTGCCCATTCTGGTTGAAGACGCACTGCTGGGACTCTTGATTGCTCATCAATGCTCAGCACCCCGTCAGTGGCAAGAAGGTGAAATCAACTTCTTCCAGCAGGTTGCTATTCAGCTAAGCTTTGCTCTGGAGCAAGCGAACCTCTTGCAGCAGAGTGAAGCCGCCGCCAAATTCGATCGCTTGCTCAACGAAATCACCTCACGGATGCGTGAAACGCTCGACCCCCAGCAGATTTACAAAGCGACTCTCAAAGGCACGCGCGACGCACTGGGAGCCGATCGTACGCTCATCTACTTGTTTGATGAACACTGGAAAGGCACAGTCATGGCTGAATCGGTTGCGCCAGGGTTCCCCGTTGCTCTGGGTGCCCAGATTGCTGATCCCTGCTTTGCCAAGGACTATGTTGAGAAGTATAGCCAGGGACGTGTTCGAGCAACGGCTAACATCTATGAGGCAGGACTGACCGACTGTTACCTGGGACAGCTTGAGCCTTTTCAAGTCAAGGCGAACCTGGTGGTGCCCATTCTGGTTGAAGACACACTGCTGGGACTCTTGATTGCTCATCAATGCTCAGCACCGCGTGAGTGGCAAGCAGTTGAAATCGGCTTCCTTCAGCAAGTTGCCATTCAGCTAAGCTTTGCCCTAGAGCAAGCGAACCTCTTGCAGCAGAGTGAAGCCGCCGCCAAATTCGATCGCTTGCTCAACGAAATCACCTCACGGATGCGTGAAACGCTCGACCCGCAGCAGATTTACAAAGCAACCCTTAAGGGCACACGCGATGCACTGGCAGCCGATCGTACGATCATTTACTTGTTTGATGAACAATGGAAAGGCACAGTCATGGCTGAATCGGTTGCGCCAGGGTTCCCGGTTGCTCTGGGTGCCCAGATTGCTGATCCCTGCTTTGCCAAAGACTATGTTGAGAAGTATAGCCAGGGACGTGTTCGAGCAACGGCTAACATCTATGAGGCAGGACTGACCGCCTGTTACCTGGGACAGCTTGAGCCTTTTCAGGTGAAGGCGAACCTGGTGGTGCCTATTTTGGTTGAAGACACACTGCTGGGACTCTTGATTGCTCATCAATGCTCAGCACCGCGTGAGTGGCAAGCAGTTGAAATCGGCTTCCTTCAACAAGTTGCCATTCAGCTAAGCTTTGCCCTGGAGCAAGCGAAGTTGTTGCAGCAACGTGAAGCAGAAGCCAAATTCGATCGCTTGCTCAACGATGTAACCCTCAAGATTCGGCAAAGCATCCAACGAGAAGAAATTCTCGTCACGGCGGCTCATGAAACGCGCTTAGCCTTGAATGCCAATCGGGTCGTGGTTTACGAATTCAACCCCGACCATACCGGAACGGTCTGCGCCGAATCCATGGTGAAAGGCTACGAGTCCATTCTGGGTGCTGTTGTTAATGACCCCTTCCGTGAAGGCTTGATTGACCAATACCGCGATGGTCGTGTGCGGGTCATGAACGACGTTGAGGCAGAGGGCTTGTCTGCTTGTCATCGTGAGATTCTGAAAAACTTTGAAATCAGAGCCAGCATTACAGCGCCCATTTTGGACGGTAGCCGCCTCATGGGGTTGCTGTGTGTGCACGAATGCTCCGCCCCGCGTGAATGGAAGACGATCGAAGCGAACTTCTTTAAGCAAGCATCCACTCAGCTTGGCTTTGCTTTAGAGCAGGCACGCTTATTTGAGGAGAAAGAACGCGCCCAATCCAGCGCTGAATCCTTGTCTGACGAGCAGCGGCAACAGGCAGAAACGCTGCAATTGCAGCTTCTACAACTGTTAGGTGACATCGAGGGCGCTGCCAGCGGGGATCTCACAGTCCGTGCTGAGGTGACGGCTGGTGAAATTGGTACGGTGGCAGACTTCTTCAACTCTATTGTGGAAAGTCTGCGGCAGATCGTCACGCAGGTGAAAACGTCTGCCCTGGAGGTGAACGTCTCGCTTGGTCAAAATGAACATGCGATTCAGCAGCTCGCTGAAGATGCCTCGAAACAGGCTGCCGAAACCACCCGCACGTTGGATTCTGTCGAACAGATGGCGACATCTATTCAAACGGTTGCCACCAGTGCGCGTCAAGCTGCTGCCGTCACTCGATCGGCTGCCACCACTGCCGAAGCAGGTGAAGACGCAATGGATTTGACGGTGCAAAATATCCTCGCGCTCCGCGACACGATCGGCGAAACCGCCAAGAAAGTCAAACGTCTAGGTGAATCGTCCCAGCAGATTTCCAAAGTGGTGTCGCTGATTAATCAGATCGCACTGCAAACCAACCTGCTGGCAATTAACGCCGGTATCGAAGCTGCACGTGCCGGAGAGCAAGGTCAGGGCTTTGCGGTGGTTGCCGAAGAAGTGGGCGAACTCGCTGCCCGGTCTGCGATCGCCACTCAAGAAATTGAGCAGATTGTAGACACTATTCAGCGGGAAACCAGTGAAGTGGTGGAAGCCATGTCGCTTGGCACGACGCAGGTTGTGGAAGGGACGCGACTGGTGGGCGATGCGAAACAAAGTCTGGGGCAACTGCTGGAGGTTTCACGCCAAATCGATACCCTGGTGCAGTCGATTTTCAACGCAACCGTTTCGCAGACACAAACATCAGAGGCGATCGCTACCCTCATGCGAGATGTGGTGCAAGTCTCTGAGCGTACCTTCGACTCGTCCCAGCAAGTCTCCAACTCGCTCCGCCAAACCGTTGAAGTAGCCCATGAGCTACAGGAATCTGTCGGCGCGTTCAACGTTGGGTGAGGGAGTAAAGAGGTGAGGAGAGAGGGGGGAGGTGAGAGGTGAGAGGTGAGAGGTGAGAGGTGAGAGTTTTGAGTTGATTTAGCGGTCAGCGTTCTTCTAAAAACTAAAAGCTAAAAACCAACACCTCCTTTAACTCCCCACTCCCCACTCCCTACTCCCCACTCCCCACTCCCCACTCCCTACTCCCTACTCCCCACTCCCTACTCCCCACTCCCTATTCTCTGACAAACCGAATCAATGAAACTACTCATCAGCAACGATGACGGCATTTTCGCTCTGGGTATTCGCTCTCTAGCGAACCGTCTGGCAGCCGCAGGACATGACGTGACCGTTGTGTGCCCCGATCGAGAGCGATCGGCAACCGGGCACGGACTGACCTTACACCAACCCATTCGCGCCGACATGGTTGAGTCTGTGTTTCATGCCAGCGTCAAAGCGTGGGCATGTTCCGGCACCCCTTCAGACTGCGTGAAGCTAGCGCTTTGGGCATTGTTGGATAGCCCTCCTGATTTAGTGCTTTCTGGCATTAATCATGGGTCAAATCTTGGTACGGATGTGCTGTACTCAGGTACGGTCTCAGCCGCAATGGAGGGCGTGATTGAGGGCATTCCCAGTATTGCGTTTAGCCTTGCCAGTGCTGCGTCCTCTGAGTTTCAGCCCGCCGCCGCCTTTGCCGAATCGCTGGTTGCCCAACTTGCCAAGCAACCCTTGCCAGAACTCTTGCTGCTCAACGTGAATATCCCTGCTGTACAAGCCGAGGCGATCGCGGGCGTAAAAGTGACCCGTCAGGGCGTTCGCCGCTACATAGATGTGTTTGAAAAGCGACTTGACCCACGCGGCAAAACTTACTACTGGCTAGCGGGAGAACTGCTAGAGGAGGTTGCCGAAACCCCTATAACGGATCAAGCGCCGACTGACGTGCAGGCAATTCGTGACAACTACATCACACTAACCCCCTTGCAGTACAACTTGACTTCAACAACGGGGCTAACAGGTCTAAAAAACTGGAAATTTGAGGTTTCTATGCAGAATGTAGACTAGGCATGAACCGCATCTTGAACAGCCAGAAAACCGACACGAGCTAAACAAAACCGCCAAATTAGAAAATCATGTATTAACTTTGTGTGTATGTGCGGCTTGAGGGGCACTTTAACTTAGAGCCTGACGAACTGCTGAAGCATCTACCACCGCTATCGTGTTTGACGCATCAAACGCTACAGCCTTGACGATGATATCACTGAGCGATGCGATCGCGATCACTGACACAGTAGACAATTTTTATAAAGCTGCCTAAAGGGGCAAATTGAGTATCGGTTTTAACGTCGCCGTTTCTTCAGGTTTGACGTTCTGGCTGCTGAGAGTGTTACGCCTGGAAGCTTGATTGAATCTTGCAAGAAATACCCATGTCCAATACGGAAAATCAGTTCACAGCCACCTTCTGGGGCGTTCGGGGGAGTATTGCTAGCCCAGGTTCTGCCACAGTTCGCTACGGTGGCAATACGCCCTGTGTCGAAATGCGAGTGGGGGGCGATCGCCTGATTTTTGACGGCGGCACGGGCATTCGTGTTTTAGGGCAATCGTTGCTATCCCAGATGCCCCTTGAGGCACACATGTTTTTCACCCACTCTCACTGGGATCATATCCAGGGTTTTCCCTTCTTTGTGCCAGCGTTTGCCAGAGGTAATCGTTTTAACATTTATGGGGCGATCGCGCCCAATGGCTCCACGATGGAGCAGCGGCTGAACGACCAAATGCTGCATCCAAATTTTCCAGTGCCACTGCAAATTATGGGTGCCGATCTGAAATTCCATGATATTGAAGTTGGGCAAACCGTTCGCATCAACGACATTCTGGTCGAAAATGCTCTGCTAAACCACCCTGGGCAAGCTGTAGGCTACCGCGTTAACTGGCGTGGACACGCAGCCGCGTATGTTACTGACACAGAGCACTTTCCAGATCACCTGGATGAAAACGTTTTGTTTTTAGCTGATCAGGCTGACCTGCTCATCTATGACGCGACCTACACTGACGAAGAATATCACTCCAAGCAATTTAGCAAAGTCGGTTGGGGTCACTCAACTTGGCAGGAAGCGGTCAAAATTGCCAAAGCTGCCAATGTGAAGACGCTGGCGATCTTCCACCATGACCCACTGCACAGCGATGATTTTCTTGATCAGGTTGGAGCTGAAGTTGCCGCTGCTTTTCCCAGCAGTTTGATGGCGCGAGAAGGGTTGGTGATCCAAATTTCGCCGCCTGTTGCCAGACCAGATCCGGCAGCGATCGAAGCCGCGATCGAGGCTGAAATTGGGGTGTCTGTGTAGGCACGAGGCAAACGGACGAGGGATGAAAGCAACTCAAAACTTAGAACCTAGAACTTAGAACTCTCCTCGTTTCTTTCGCTCGTCCTTCCCGTTCATGTGTCAAAATGTAAAGCGTGTGGGTTACTTCATCGCCAACGACTGTTCTGACTCCAACTGCTGTTGCTCTAGGAAACTTTGATGGTGTGCATCAGGGGCATCAGCAGGTAATTCAACCTGTTTTATCGGTTGCGGAAACGGTTGATGGCTCACCGCGCATTCATGCGACAGTTGTGACGTTTCATCCTCACCCGCAAGAGTTTTTTACAGGGCAAGCTCGTCTTTTACTGACCCCGTTGATTGAGAAGGCAGCACAGCTAAGCGCGGTTGGGGTAGAGCAGCTTGTTTTATTGCCCTTTGATGAGTCGCTTGCACGCTTAAGTCCAGAGCAGTTTGTTGAGCAAATTCTCTTGCAGCAGCTTAAAGCAACGAAAGTGAGCATTGGCTCAGATTTTTGCTTTGGACGGCAACGATCGGGCAACGCAGAAACCTTGCAGGCGATCGCGGCGAAGCACGGTATTGCTGTTAGCATTGCACCGCTGAAGAACTTGGGAGACGATCGCATTAGTAGTTCTGCCATTCGTCAGGCACTGCAACAGGGTGATGTACAGCGCGCTAACCAGCTTTTGGGACACCCTTACAGACTCATTGGCAAAGTCGTTCAAGGGCAGCAGCTTGGGCGCACGATCGGGTTTCCAACGGCAAATCTGCAACTCCCTTCAGACAAATTTTTGCCCTGCGCTGGCGCTTATGCTGTAAGGGTTCATCGCTGCGATCGTGGCAGTGAGGTTGATCTGTCAGCAACACCGACGTTACGAGGGGTGATGAATATCGGCTTTCGTCCTACGGTCAACGGTACGACCCAGACGATCGAGGTGCATCTCTTGGATTGGTCAGCAGATTTATACGAGCAGACCCTCATTGTCAGTCTCGCAGCCTTTTTGCGATCGGAGCAAAAGTTCCCCTCCCTTGATGCCCTCAAAGCGCAAATCCAAGCCGATTGTGACGCGGCTCGTCTGTTGCTCTAGGTGTCGCCCAACTGCTATTGACCGCTACGGAACTGGGCACACTAGGCGTAGCAGTTTTGCGCCTACCCGCTTTTCCACACCTAGAGGAATGACCAAATGGCAAACGAGGGACATCTTGCTTTAATCAAGCAGGGTGTAACAGCCTGGAATGAGTGGCGGTGCCGTAATCCCAAGCTGGTTCCCAACCTCGAAGGTGCAAACCTTCAGGATACGAACCTGCGCGAAGCCAATTTTTACAAAGCTGCTCTGAGAGAAATCAGCCTTCAGCAAGTCGATCTCAGCATGGCAAATCTTGAAGGGGCAGATCTTGGGGTTGCGATGCTGGAAGGTGCAACCTTTTACACCGCAATCCTCTACAAAGCCAACCTGCGGGAAGCTAACCTTTATAAAGCTGATCTACGCGAAGCCGATCTCAGCCAAGTTGACCTGAGCATGGCAAACCTACGTGAGGCAAACCTCAGCACTGCCATTCTTGAAGGCGCAACGCTTTACATGGCGCTGCTTTATAAGGCTAACCTGCGGGAAGCGAGCCTCTACAAAGCTGATCTACGCGAGGCAGACTTTAGTATGGCAAACTTGCGTGAAGCTAATCTCAGCATGACTAACCTGAGCATGGCAAACCTCAGCATGGCAAACCTGGTCGGGGCAACCCTCTACGAAGGCAATTTGCAGCAGGCGAACTTGAGCTTGGCAAACCTGTGCATGGCATCTCTCATCGGTGCCACGCTGAACAAAGCCAACCTGGTCGGTGCCACACTGATTGGGGTGAATTTGTATAAGGCAAAATTAACGAGCGCTAATTTACGAGAAGCTGATTTGCGAGAGGCTACCCTCAGCATGACTGACCTGAGTGAGGCTAACCTGCACAGCTCAAACTTGACTATGGCAAACCTACAGGGAGCAAACTTGAGCAGAGCGAACTTAACGCTGGCAAGTTTTCAAGATGCTAATTTGCATCAGGCTAACCTGACAGGTGCCAATCTTCGGGAAACAAATCTGTCTGGCGCTTCCCTCAAAGAATGCACGATGCCAGACGGTACGGTGCATTCTTGAGTAAATATCGTCAGCGCTTCAGAGCGATCGACTCGGCAGTGAGGCTTTTCGTTGCAGGAGTGAAAGTCGATCGCTTCTTCAACAAATCGCACTAACTGGGTTGTGATTCGCCAAGCGCCGACCGTGCAGCGATCGCCAAAAAGAGTCTGGAGACGCCTGTAAAAATGATGCTGATACCGACCAGCAGCCCGATCGCAAAGGGACTATTGGAGGGCCACTCAAACCAGACTAAGCCACCTAGAACCAAAGTCGTAACACCATTCGCCAACGCCCAGACCCAGTTTGGTTGAGCGCGTCGTTGAAACGCAAACACAATTTCAAATACACCTTCTGTGAGTAAAAAAGCACCTAATGCCAGCGTTAACGTCAGGATGCCTTGCAGTGGGTAGACCAGTAGCAGGACTGCGGTGCCAATGTAAAGAAGACTCAACAGAAGCTGCCAGACGAAGCCACCTTCCTGTCTCGTCTGGAAGGTATACACAAGCTTGGAGATACCACCAAAGAGAAGAATCCACGCGATCCAAGATTCAGCGGCAAGCGTACTGAAATAAGGAAACGCAATCGCGGCGGCTCCTAACAAGATCAGCAGCACACTGACCGCGATCGACCCGTTTAGACCGCTCTTAACGTCATTTGTTGAAACCCCAGTACTCATTCATACACCTCGCTATCGCTTAAATCATTACCTCGAATTGTAGGACTGCTGCCTTTCGCCTGAGATCCTTCGTTTGGGATAGTTTCGAGTGGGATGAAGTCCACCAAAAGGGACGGAAGCTCACTACAGTGGTTTCGTCGAGGCAACCCTCACAGCCGCGTGGGAGTGTTTTAACGAAACCAGACTCTAGCTGGACTCGATCGACGGGGTTATTTGGCTGCGATCGGCACTGGATGGTCAGCGCTCACAGCCTTTAGCTTGATGCCCTGAATCGAGTAATCCAGCAATTGCATGGGGTGCAGCACGGGGACGGTTTTTCCTTGAAGCTCAAGATGCTTACTGATCTGCACAAAGCAACCGATATTGGCTGAGGCGATGAGAGAGGCTCCTGTATCCAGCAGGTTTTCCACCTTTTGCTGACCCAACTCCGCTGCAACATCGGGTTGCAAAATGTTGTAAACGCCAGCACTGCCGCAGCACAGCGCTGCATCCACAGGTTCCCGTAGCTGCACACCCGGAATTTGCTTGAGGAGTTGGCGCGGCTGTACGCTGATTTTTTGCCCGTGCAGCATATGACAGGCATCCTGATAAACCAGCGTTAGCGGTTCGTCTTGCAAGGGCGATAGCTTAGCAGTTAATCCCACATCGGCTAAAAACTCCTGTACATCTTTGACTTTGCTGGCGAACGCGTTAGCTTTCTCCTGATAGTCGGGGTCGTCGTGCAGAATGTTGCCGTATTCCTTTAAAGAGTGTCCGCACCCAGAGGCGTTAATGATGATCGCATCCAGCGTGGAATCAGCAAAGCTGTCAATGAGTTGCCGCGCGAGTGCTTTCGTTTGCTCTTCTTGCCCCTGGTGATGCGTGAGCGCACCGCAGCAGCCTTGAACTTGGGGCACAACCACTTCGCAGCCGTTGGCAGTGAGCACTCGCACGGTCGCGTCGTTGACTTCGGGATTAAAAAGACGCTGCACACAGCCCAGCAGTAAGCCTACCCGGTAGCGTTGGTTTCCTTGAGCCGGAATGACGGCTGGTAGAGGATCTTGGAATGCCTGGGGTGAAATTTTGGGCAGCATTGCTTCCATCGCTGCTAGTTGGGGCGAAATTTGCTTCAGGAAGCCGAGCGATCGCACCAATTTCTGCAACCCCGATTTTTGGTAAAGCCCCAACGGTCGCAGCAGTAAGCGCAGTCGATCGGGATAGGGAAAGGTAGAGAAAATGAGGCGGCGCAAGAGCTTTTCGGGCAGCGATCGGGCGTGGTTTCGCTCCACCTGAGCACGCGTTGCCTCGATGAGCTGGTCATACCGCACTCCAGACGGGCAGGTTGTCACACAGGCAAGACAGCCCAGGCACGAATCAAAATGCTGCACGGTCGCTGGAGAAAGCGGTATTTGCCCCTCATTCACGCCATCCATCAAGTAGATTCGTCCTCGCGGCGAATCCATTTCTTTGCCAATGACGCGATAGCTGGGACAGGTAGACAGGCAAAAGCCACAGTGCACGCAGGCATCAATGAGTTTGGCATCGGGAGGGTTATGGGAATCGAAGGCAGGGAATGGGGAGTGGGGAGTGGGGAGTGGGGAGTGGGGAGTAGAATCTTGCAATGCAAAATCCAACGTTGCAAACGCATCACTGTCTTCGTTACGGGAGTCGGCACGCATGGTTTAAATTTCGCCTACAAAGCGGTGAGGGCTTAAACGACCATCTGGATCAAATTGTTGTTTGAGCTGGCGCATGAGAGTAAGTGCATTGCCTGAGTAGCCCCAGACCTCGATCGCCTGCTTGAGCGCGATCGGAGCCTGAAGCAAAGACAGAAAACCGCCATTGGTTTGGCAAAACGAGCGCATCTTCAAGAGCGTTTCTGGTGGGGTGGCGGCATCAAGCACCAGTCTGCCCAGTCCGCTGGCAGCGTGGATCTGTCCAGACCAGGGCGCGATCGCCAGTGTGTCGATCGTGGTCAGCAGCGCCACGGCTTCAGAGGGTCGTATTCCTATTTTGCAGGTAATCGCCTCTGCCTGGTGGGTAGCCGTCATGCGTTCTTGCAGGCGTTGCCATAGAGTGACATCATCACGTTCAGTAAAACAGGCGCTTGTTAAGCCCAGTGCTTGACCAACCTCGACCATACGCTGGGCTTGTTCTTGAACGCTGGGCAAAATGCTTTGCAAGCGGATTGCCAACGCAGTGCCCTTCCCAAGTTCTAGCGCTGCAACCACTGAGGCAGATAAAACATCTGCACTAGCGGGTGTGAGTGCCGAGCTGAGTAACGTCTGAGTTGCCTGAGCGATGGCAGACACGTCACCACTCAGCACTACAGTCTGAGAAGCTTCCGGCAAGGGATAGACTCGAAACGTCACCTGTGTAATGATGCCTAGCGTGCCGTAGGAGCCAGTAAACAGCTTCATCAGGTCATAGCCTGCGACGTTTTTCACCACCCGCCCGCCTGCTTTTGCCAGTTTCCCGTCAGCGCGGACAAAGGATAGCCCCAACAGCATATCTCGCACGCTGTTGTAGCGTTGACGCAATGAACCCGTGTCGGCTGTCGCGACAATGCCCCCGATCGTGGCGTACTCTGGATAAGTAGGGTCAATTGCCAAGCACTGCCCTGCCTGTGCCAATGTTGTCTGCAAGTCAGCAAACCGCATTCCTGCCTCTACAGTTACCGTTAAATCACCCACTGCATGATCAATCAGCCGCTTTAACCGCTCTGTACTGACCAACAACAACGGTATTTCTGTCTTGTTCCTTCCGACCAGCCCACCCCAGTCAAGCTTGCTACCCGCACCACAGGGTAAGACGTGCTGGCGATCGCTCTCAGCCATCACGGCAGCCAGCGCTTCGGGCGTAGAGGGATAGGCGATACCACTGACGGACGTTCCAGGGGTAACGGCTCGCTCAATCAGCGCTTTTTGGGTTGCGGGCAAGGCATCCCAGGTCTGAAGATCAAGCGTTTTGAGCGTGCTTTCTAAAGTTGGGCGATCGGTAGGGGTTTCTGCGGAACTCATGCCCATGTTGCGAATCAACTGAAGACTAACGCTTACTCTAACAGCCGCAAGGGTCTCGTTTTGCGAATCGGGTTAGAACTGACGCGAAGGATCGTGGATTAAATAAAACCGACAAATTGTTCGTAGGTAGGGGCGCACGGCTGTGCGCCCCTACGGAAAACGCCGAGGTGATTAAATTCTTGTTCCTAAGCTTCGATGACGATGCTCATTTTTGCTTTCACAGTGACGAATTTTGCAGTGACGAATTTTTGCAGTTACAGTGGTACGGCATGAAGGCAAGCGATCGATGAAAAAAATTTTGGTGGTTGAAGACGAACACTCCATTCGTGAATCGCTTCTAGAGCTGCTTGCGGTTGAAGGGTTCAGCGTTTTGGGTGCGGCAAACGGTTCCTTGGGCGTGCAGATGGCGCAGCAGCATTTACCTGATCTCATTTTGTGTGATGTCACGATGCCTCAGCTAGACGGGTATCAAGTGCTCACAAGCTTACGGCAACACACGGAAACGGCTGCTATTCCCTTCATTTTTCTTACAGCGCGGGGAACCAAGGAAAATTTTCGACAGGGAATGGAACTGGGAGCCGATGATTTTCTGACAAAGCCTTGTACGGCTGACGAATTGCTGGTTGCGATCGCCAGCCGCTTTGACAAACAGGCAGCCGTGGCAAAGCAGTCCCAGAAACAGCTTGATGGCTTGCGAAATAGTATTGCTCTCTCTCTGCCTCATGAGTTGCGAACGCCGCTGAACGGCATTTTAGGGCTGACCGAAGTGCTGATTGATGATTACCAGGAGATCGATCGGCAGGAAATGCTGGAACTCGCTCAAGGCATTCATAGCGCTGCCGAACGGCTCTCTCGGCTGATTCAAAACTTTCTGCTCTATGCAGAATTGGAAATTACAGCACACGATCACGAGCGCCTCTCTGTGCTCCGCAGTGGTGAGACGCGCCTGCCAAACATCCTGATTACGAACGTCGCCACTGCGATCGCGAAGCAGGAAGGGCGTGAAACCGACCTGCATTTAGATCTACAAACCCTGAAAATTCAAATCTCTGACCTGAAGCTGAAAAAAGTGGTCGAAGAGTTAGTCGGCAATGCCTTCAAGTTTTCAGCCGCAGGCACACCCGTTCACGTAGCAACAATCGTCACCAAGGACGGACTAACCCTCACTGTGGGCGATCGTGGGCGAGGTATGACCGCAGACCAACTTGCCAGTTTAGGCGCATATATGCAGTTTGAGCGTACATTCTATGAACAGCAAGGCTCTGGTTTAGGCGTTGCCATTGCAAAACGTCTGGTGGAATTGCACGGAGGAACGCTGGCGATCGACAGCATCCCCGGTCAAAAAACAACGGTACAGGTGATGCTTCCCGGCAGCGAGGGCTGATCAACGAGAAGGTTTTAAGTTTTAGCCGTTAGTTTAAGAGGCTGTTTGAAGAGCGTCTAACAGACATTTCCAAGCATCTACGCACCGACGAGTTCTTGGAACCAATCATCGTTCCAAAGTTCGTCAAAGGCAACATCCGTCTTTGCCTCAACGCGGTAGTTGGAGTTGAATTCGATCGCCTTCTCTAAACTTTCCAGTGCAAAGTCAGCTTCACCTAAAAAGGCGTGACTGGTCGCACGATTGTAGTAGGCACTGGCATAATCCGGTTTCAAATCTAGTGCCTTGTTGAAACTTGCGATCGCGTCTTTGTGACGACCCAATTGGGCAAGCGCATAGCCACGCTTGTCTAATGCTTTATAGGAGTCGGGATTGAAGTGGATGACCTCATCAAAGGAGACGATCGCGTCTTTGTGTCGCCCCAGTGCTTCTAGCGCCAAGCCGCGATTCATCCAGGCAACCGCATCGTCGGGTTTGAACTGCACAGCGCGATCGAAGACATTAAAAGCATCCTGATGCTTTCGCAAAACGCCTAGCGCTACACCTTTATTAACCAACGCTTCGTGATAGTCAGGCTTGTGATCCAGCGCATGATCGTAAGAGGCGATCGCATGGTCGTAACGCTTTAGCCGCGCCAGACTGATCCCTCGACTAAACCAACCTTTGTCCTCTTTGGGCTTAAGTTTCAGCATGTGATCAAAGGATGCGATCGCGGGTTCATGTCGCTGAATTTTTTGTAGCACCAGCCCACGCTGATACCAAATGTCTGCATTTTCTGGCTGAAGTTCAACCACTTTGTCATAGCGTAAAATCGCCGCTTCATAGTTTTCTTCGGCGAACAGTTCATGTCCCTGAGCAATGTATTTATTCACATCAATAAATAGCTCAGGACGATTGGCTTTGAGCAGTTCAAGCTGTGCCATTAGCTCTTGGAGATTTTGTTGCAGTTTGGCGACAGCTTCTTCAGAGACCGGCGATGCTTCTGCGAGTTGCTTCAGGATGTCATCTTTTTGAGTTTGAGCCGTTGACTGGAGCGCTGTAAGCTGTGTGATGAGGTCAGACTGTAAGGTTTCGATCGTGCTTAAAGTATTGTCTTTTTGACCTGAAGCTGTTGACTTGAGTTCAGTAATTTGAGCGATGAATTCAGTTTCTAATTGCTCTAACGCTGCCAGAATACGATCGCGCTTTTCTTGCGTTTGCTGTTGAGCATCAAGCTGAAAACTTACAATTTGAGGCGTAAGTTCAGCCTTAATCTGTTCTAAATCGCTTAGAATCGTTTGTTTCTGCTTCTGAGCATCCGTTTGCAGTGTTGTGAGCGTTTCTGTGAACTCTCGATCGACCGTTTCTAGCTTTTGCAAAAGGCGATCGCGCTGCTGTTCTACTCCTGTTTTTAATTCAGAAAGCTGTGGTGAAAAGTCAGCCTGAAGCTGTTCCAGATGCTCTAGAATGCGATCTTTTTGCTGCTGCGCGATCGCTTGTAAATCAACTAATTGAGCGGTAAATTCGCGTTCGGCTGCTTCCAAACGCTCTAGCACTTGTCCCTGTCGCTCTTGCACATCCAAGCGGAAGTCGGACAATTGAGGTGTGACTTCCGCTTTCAATCGATTTAGATTGTCTAGAATGCGCTCTTTTTGTTGCTCGGCGATCGACTGTAGCTCGACTAACTGCGTAGCGAACTCGCGTTCCGAGGCTTCTAAGCGCTCTAGCAGTGCTGTTTGTCGCTGTTCTGCTTCCGCCTGAAGCTGAGATAACTGGGGAGAAAAGTCCGTTTTCAGGGTTTCTAACTGCTCCAAGATGCGATCGCGCTGTTGTCTTGCGGAGATTTGTAAATCCAGCAGTTGACCCGCAAACTCGCGTTCCGATGCCGTGAGCTTTTGCAGCGCTGCTTGCTGGCGCTGTTGCACATCCGCTTGAAGTTGCGAAAGCTGTGGCGCAAAGTCCGCTTTGAGCGTTTCTAAACTTTCGAGGCTGCGATCGCGCTGTTGCTTGACAGTCAACTGTAACGCTGCCAATTGCTCGGCAAACTCTCGCTCGGATGCCGTGAGCTTTTGCAATGCTTGCTCTTTTTGTTGCCGTACCTCTGACTGCACAACTTCCAGATGTGGCTCTACATCTGCTTTAAGCTGCTCCAGGTGACCAATCATCAACGTTTGTTGAGCGACTGCTGCCGACTGTAATTTGGCAAGATACGCGGCGAAGTCCTGCTCTGAGGCTGCCAATTTTTCTACTGCGGCAGTCTGCTGCTGCTCGATTGTTGACTGAGAGCCGGAAAGCTGTGCTACGAGTGTAGCGCCCAACTCTTCAAGGGTTTGCTGGGACGCGTGAAGCTGAGTTTCCAGTGCGGCAATCATGTGTAACTTGGCTTGCGTCAGTTCAGCGACTAGCCCAGACAGTGCCTCGCGCTCTTTGGTTACGTCCTGCTGAAATTGCTCCGCTTCGTCGGTCACATCATCCGCGATCGTCTCCACCTCTTCCAGAATGCTCTTCGCGTTTGCTCTCGTCTTAGCAATCTGGCTTTCAAGGTCTTGTAAGCCTTCTAGCTGCTCTTTCGCACGGGTGGCAATCTCCTGAATGACCGCACGACGAAGTAACCACAAGGCTGCGATCGTCGCGCCAAGCAGCACAATCAAAACCCCCAGCAGGATGTTAAACAGGGTCGTCATGCGTATAAGAGAGCGAGCGACGTCGCTCTGCTGCCCTGATGGAGGGGATGGCTGAAGTTGCGCCAGGAGCCGAGTTTGACCGAGAGCGGCAGGTTCAGTTGTGGTGAGCGATCGTGCCGGGTTAACCACGGCACCGAGCGAGAGCAGCAAGACCGAGAGCATGATCCCACTCTGGGATCGGAAAGCGAGTTCTGGGTGCGGGCGCTTCATCGAGAATCATCCTTCGCTGGCAGTCGATGGTTGCAGTATATCGAAGACGATACAGGGCAACTGCTTATCTTCTCCAGAGTAATCAAATTTGGGCGCAGTGGTCTAACGCCGTGCGGTTAATTGCCAGCAACCACCGTCAACTTGGTGCCCTTTTCGGTAATAACTTTGAGCGGCAGGGACGATCGCGCTTCGCGCCGTGGAAATTGAATAAACTGCACCCCTGTCTGAGCGGGCTGCACGGTCATGATGTACTGCTCACCTGTCCACTGAATGCGCGTGACACGATGGGATAACACCCACACTTCAGCGGTTTTACCTGCGTTAATTTGGGTCACACTGGTCGAGTTGTAGCACTTCCAGAGGGTGTCCTGGACTGTCCACAGCCCTGATAAGTAGATCGGTTCCAGCCGCAGGCTCAAACCATATTGCGTAAAGGAGAAGACATCTTGCCGCCAAAAGCGTTGAGTCAGGCTTTGTAGTGGTCTGCTGGCTGGGTTGCCTGCATAACGTGGCAAACTCTGAAGCTTTTTAAGTTGGTCTGCCTGGGTTGGACGTATCCAGTTTTGGGCTTCGCCACACACCTCAAACGAAATGTCTGCGGGCTGCACCGCGATCGCGATCGCACCAGACACTTGAGCACGAGTCGCTGACTGAGATTCAAGTGCCAGCCCCAAGCCACTGCTAGCCAGCATGGCTAAACTACACCCAACGAGCTTTTGAGACAAATAAAACATGGCTAGTGACGGCAAAAGGATGGACGCTTTTTGAATGGCTGGTTGAATGGCGATCGCGGGCAAGCTGGAACCGCAACGACTAATCTGTACCGCCCCAACTCCAGACCGGATTCCCATTACGAACCCCTTTGCGGAGGATGGCAGTGGTCAACCCGTTGGCATCGCTCATGCCCGTCATATCCAGGATGAGGTAGACCTTGCCACCTGTAAATCTAAGACGTATGTAAGAGTTACTTAGATAGGCTTCGTTATCACTCTTTACAATACGAGCGGTCGCTTTGCATTGTCTGTAAGCAGGCTTGAGTGTGCCAACCCAGGTAACGCTAAAGTCGTCCACAGCAGCAACGGTAAAGCGATCGGCTAACTGACTTAAATTCGCGCTGCCATCGATCGTGTAGCCGCCTTCCCGGTAGGGGCGTGGCTTTTCTGTCACCGTTACCTTTTCGGGACAACGCACCGTCTGGGTGTCGATCGCCCGATATACCTGCATTTCAACCGATCTCGCTTGGGCTGGCATTGTCGTCAGAAGTGCCAATGCTGTGATGCCCAACCCGGTCAGCGATCGCGTCAGCCTCACCATCAAATCACCTTTTGTTACAGATCACTGCCTACAGCAGCGGTGAGCCGCATTCCGGGAAAGGGTATTGACGCATTGATATGCAGTGAAGCAGGGCGGTTAGTTAAAGCCGACAGCGTTCTGCTTCATTGCAGTCAAGCCGTTGCTGCCGTTTAGAAATGATAGTTGCCAAAGCTGCCCGTCCCGTGAGTGCCAAGCGCCGCTCTGCCCAAATGCCGTACACGAAATCGACGATCGCGCCCACGATCGGTAGCTTCGTCGCCGCATAGACCCACCCCATGCCCAAAACCTCATAAACGCGACGGAAAACCGCAACATTTTGCATGACTGTACCATCGGGCAATACGGCATGAATGCGTCCCATTGCCGTCTCAAAGTCAACCCCACCATGCATTGTGGGCGCATAGTTAACGTCTGCAATATCCACAAACTCAACTAGCCCGCGACCCGCATCCCGCTCTTGCAAGAAGTTGACTTCTCGCAGGCACAAAGGGCACTCGCCGTCATACAGCAGCTTGATTTGCCAGGAGGGTTCAGTGCCAAGAGGCTGGGGTTTAATTTCTGTACAAGCGAAATCGGGATCGGCGTTTGAAAGCATCATGCAATCCTTAAAGGCGTTCCTGAAGCGGTAAAAACCACTCCTCTTCCATTATATGAAGAAAAGTAAACGTCATGCAGCCAAACGCAGACGTGGCGGCTTGCTTTATGGTTTCTGCTCATGATGTTTCTGTGTCCGTCAGATCACTTTCAAGCAGAAAAACCGGCTATTGCGATGTGTTTGTTCTGTGCAATCACCCTTAGACGATGTTTGAACAGGGTTCGGCAGTTAAAACCGCGACTACAGGCGCAAAGTGCGCCGCAGACTTCACACCAGGGGTTTCTAACCTGCGGAGGCAAGTTTTAGCTGTGTAGCCGCGACTTTAGTCGTCAAGACTGCAATGTCTGGATTGTTCAAAGAGCCTCTCACCTCAAAGCGTGAATGATTAGGACTTGAGAAAAGCTTTGAAGCTTCTCGCAAAGCCCCACTTTCTTACAAGTCCTGCAAGAAAGCTTAAGACTGGAAGCTGATCAAACCATTGCGCAGAAATATCACTGCGTGAACTTCGCTGATCCCCAAAACTTGGAACAGCAATCAACCTGACAATCGTTTGATTCTGCCATTTGAAAATATTGAAGACTCCATCTGGAGACATAGGACTGCCTTCGGGATGTCCCGCTGGTCGTTGTAGTAACCCTTCAAAGAAATTGATCAATTGATCAAACGCTTTGCCATTCACTGCATAGAATTGAGCGCCAGTAATTTCCCCGGAAAATGGTTGGAGAATGGGCGAGCTAACATTCTTAGCATCAAAAGGTTCATCGCAACAGTAGCCAAAGTGCACCAGATCCCAGTCCCTTTCGAGGAGTTCCTCAAGGAGCATCACCTCATACTGCTTGAAATCCTGGCGTAGTTTTAGATCGTCCTCCATCACTAAAACAGTCTTTAAATCTTTTGCTCTGGCTTGCTTTAGAACATTTAAATGGCTGAGAAAAGCTCCTCTATAACCGATCGATTGAAAAGAACCAGGACTGTCAGGTCTGATAGCTGAAAAGAGTTCAACTTTGCCTGAGGTAAAGGGCATACCTGCCTTTTCGAGTTCCTTCGCCATCTCTTGCCGACGGTCGGTTCTTTGAGGCAAGTTGATGACATAAGTACAATCAAAAAACTCTATGAATCTCATTTTTCTGTCGCCCCGTTTTCGCATTCTGCCAACAACTTGTCATCCATAAAGCGGTGGTGGTTGAGTGCGATACAGGATCGCTGCACGCTTAGTGAATTGAACCTATTAGGGTGGTGATCAATTTTGATGAATTTAAGTGGCTGTTTGCTGATCCTTTCAGGGCAACCTTCTCCATATGATCAATGCGGGCGGTGAAGGTCTTTTCAAACGTGTGCGATCGGGCAAAAGCAAGGGAGCGCAACGCCATGTCTTTTAGCGCTGGGCGATCGGCATCAAGCTGAGCAATTTTTTGAGCCAGCAATTTGGGTTGATTCATGGGCACCACCCATCCCGTCTGAGAATAGCGCTCTATGCCAACAAAGGCTTCGTTGGCATAGCCCACAATGGGAACACCGCAGGCTAGGGTTTCTAGATACGTGCAAGACGGATCACCCTGGCGGTGGCAACAAACAAACAAATCAACCTGGTGCTTCATAAAGGGCACAAGCTCCTGCTGAAAGTCCAAAACGCCCATAAACTTTACCCGATCGCCTAGCCCACCGCGCTCAATGCATCGTTGCATCGCGTCTTTGAGCTTGCCATCACCACAAAGCAAGAGTTGGAAAGGCACGTCCAATCGTTTTAGTTCTGCTGCTACCTTAAGCAGGTGATCAGCCCCCTTTTCAGCCACAAACCGACCTGAAAACGCCAGTCTCAGGGGTGTCTTTTCGTCAAATAAATGTTGGCAGCGCTGCTCAACGTCTTCGTCGCTTGCCACCATCGCTGTCGATGTCCGGGTATCAAAGAAAAGCAAGGGGTTTGCGTTCAGCGAGCGATAAGCACTATAAGTTGGCGTACCGTTACACTGCACACCTTCTGCAAGCGCGATCGCCTGCTGTCGTTTGCGTTCTTGACTCATCTCCCACCAAACTCGCCGCAAGCGGCGTAACGGATTGCCCACTGTTGCCGCAATGATCTGTTTTCGAGTCTTCAAACTGTATTCCGTGACATAGAGACACGGAACGCTTGCAGAGCGGCACAGTTGACTGATGTGGTTTTGCTTATAGTCAGCCGACGCTAACACCACGGATGCTGGACTCAACGATTCTGCCGTGATTTTGTCGTACGAAACCACTTCAATCTCAAACGGCAAGTCTTCAGCTCGAAAGGCTTTTTTGTCAAGCACAGCATAGTCGGCTGACGGCGGAGCGACTTGCATTAACGCTTTGACTGAACCAGCCCAAAACTCTGCATACTTAGTCATGCCATCAACAAACTTCTGAGGTAGTAGAAACTCTCCGCTGGGCGAAAGCTCCAGTTGCAACACAGGCAGAATGAACAGTTTGGAGTGTTTAAACATGGGGATCACTTGAAGGTTTGCGTCAACAGGTCACAGATGAGTGACGGCTCAGGTCATGAGCGCGGGAGCGGTATAAGAAGTGCAAGCCAAAACAAAAGATCATTTCACGACCAGGCGTTGCAGCACTGTGATGACATCGGTCGGTTCGGCACGTTTGGTGAAGTCTTCACTCACAAAGGCGTAGAGGATGGTGCCCTGACGATCAATGACAAACGTTCCTGTGAGCGGCAGTTCCCAGGAATAATCCCCGTTAAAGTGCGGGAGTGGGTGCCCCATCGCCTCGAACACAGGGTGCAAGTAATCTGGCACGCGATATACCAACCCAAACTGACGGGCGACTTGGTTCCCACGATCGCTCAAGACAGGGTATGAGAGATCATGCTGTTGAACTACAGCCCGCGCATGGATAGGCGCTTGGGGGGAAATGGCGATGAATGATGCGCCCAGCGATCGAATGGCAGGAAGCGCCTCCTGCCATTCGACGAGTTCCAAACGGCAAAATGGACACCAGTTCCCTTGAAAAAAGGAAAGGATGACCGATCCGCGACTCAGAAGGGCTTGCAGTTCCACTGGAGCAGTCCTTGCACCAGACAAGGTAAAGTTGGGAGCCTGATTGCTGACCCGTAAACTCCGAGCTGTGATGCCTGAGCGCATTAACTCTTCCGTTGACTGGTCAATCAGCGCCAAAAAATCTGGTGAGATTTGTCCTTTTATGTGTGCCCAGAGCAAGTCTGAGGCTTTTGTTAGTTTCATAATTTTCCAGAGCCTTCAAGATTCTCAAACGAATTCAATGGCTCAAGCCTTGAACGATCATGAACAGACCGCAGTGGAAGCAAACTCAATGCCTCTACAAAGCAATTTGCTAGTTCTGAATGTCCAGAGCTTAGCGATCGCATAACGCTAAAAGGTCGTGCACTCGTGACAACAATCAATGCACCAACGTTGGACAGCAGCGACGCATTCCCTGGTTTCGCCCTTAGGGTGGACTATCTCCAACTTCAGACATAATGTTGAAGTCAATCATGGGAGCGAACAAATACATACAGCCCCGGTTGCTGTGGCGAAATTCTTGTTGTCGGTTCCTTCCGTTCGCCATACCTTCATTCGCCCGTCTTACAACACAACCGTCCAGAGCATAAAGCCTGAATAGGCTAGCAAGTTCTCGTCCGTTAAGTCTCAGCACCTGCAAGTACTAGCAAACATGACTGCGGTTTCAACTTACAGCCATTCTCAGTAAGATGGGCACTGCCCATTCATTGCCAGAATGCTTATGCCATCGCATGTGTGAGCAATGCTCACCCTACAATTTGTGGTTTATTCATCTGGAAACCGCTCTAGGTCATCGATCGAGGCGCTTCTGTAAGGGGTAGTGCCTCAACAGCAAAGCAGCAAAAGGCGACAAAAGTGCACAATACGTATCTGTCACAGCATACTGAACGAAGCAACAGGATTTTGGGAGGATTTCGGGGGGATTTCGGGGGGATACAAACTTAGAGACGCAAATGTAGACAGTCGCTTTGGCAGCGCCTGATGGCAGCAGATGTAGATTCAACGCGGTTGACAGCTCTGGGTTCCCACAAGTACCTGTATAGGAAACGAGCGGACTGACACAGTCTGCTTTTTTGTTTTGTACTGTCTTGCTATAACTGGTTGTAGCCTCCCTTCTTCACGATCGAGCGCCATTGATGCACGCTAGCCAACCGTTTGCGAATGATGTAATCTCCAAAAGATGAAGAACGTACTCTATCTGCGGCTAGTTGGAATCGGATTGCTGCTGATTTTGCCCTTTGGAGCAGGATGGTGGGCAGTGGACGTGCTGCGCTTTCAACAGCTTTCTGGTTGCCAGTCGATCGCAGAGGCAGAGGCGCAAGCCGATGATGTCGCCGCGACTTTTTACTGTGCGCAGGCGAGTGCGGGTCAGCAAACGCTCGACAGTCTCTCAGAAGCAATTAGACTGGCGCGCCTAGTACCCTTGGATCATCCCTTAGCTGACCAGAGTGAACGCCTGGTAGAACAAGCATCCCAAAAACTTTTGGAGTTGGCTGAAGCCTCCTTTCAGGGCGGCAATCTTGAGGAGGCGATCGGGACGGCTCGGCGGATTCCAGCCACGACAGGGGCATACAGAGCTGCCGATGAGCGGCTTAAAGCATGGCAATCAGCCTGGGATCGCGCACAGTCTATTTACGGCGACGCAGAAGCATCGGCTGAGCGAGACCAATGGGAGCAAGCCTTTGAGAAAGCCAGAGAGTTACGGCAGCTTGGCAATCGCTATTGGAATAACGATCGCTATCAGGAATTAGTGCAAAAGATTCAGGAAGCCAAAGAGGGAAAAGCGACTCAGGCAAAAGCAGAGCGCGATCGCCAAAAAGTGTCCCAGGCAAAATACACTGCCCAACCTGATTTGGTGTCGAACTGGCAGCAAGATCAGGCGCGAGAAGCCACCGAAAATCTCGATCGTGCTCGCAAATTGGCTAGCACTGGCACGGCTGAAGGGCTGCGTACCGCTATTGATGCGGCTGGATTAGTACTTTACGGTACGTCTCGCTACGAGGAGGCACAGCGATCGGTTGACCGTTGGAATCATCAACTACAAGAGCTTGAAGATCGTCCCTACCTCGCTCGCGCCGTGCAGTTGGCGAACAAGGGCGATATGTCGTCACTGCAAGCGGCGATCGCGGAAGCAAGTAATGTTGGCTTCGGCAGTGTGCTGTATCAAGAAGCCCAGGACAAAATTGGTCAGTGGACGGACGCAATCCAAAAATTGCACTCACGAGCCTATCCTGAACAGCCAAGCCGAAACCGTATTAGTCCTGCGGATTACGTTATCCCAGTTAGAACCACTGCTCCGTAGGAAAGGTGCAACGTCTCCAGTGCTTTTACGGGGCAGAGAGAGCGAATATAGCCACTCGCCGTTAGGATGCGCCGTTTAAAGCTAGACCCCTGACTGACTGACAAAAGTCCTGAAAGGTTGATCGCTTCGTTGCTCACCCGCCCGTGATTAAAATCCGGGCTAACGGTATAAAACCCGTTTAAACGGGTTAAAAAAACTCTTGTAGTCCTCTACCCTTCGGGAAGGCAAAGCCTACAGAGGGCTTCGTTCGATCAGCCCGCACTTTCAGTGCAGGGCGGGGCAAGCGATCGTTGCAAGCTTTGTCAGTCAACCAGGCTAGACTCTCTTGCCTACGAGGTAGCAAAGACCTTTGCAGCAGCGGCAACCCCTGCTCCGGGCGTAAAGCTTTCATAGCCGAGTTCTTGCAACGTCGCTTCTAAAGCACCGATCGCGGTCAAAATATCGCGATCGCTCACAAAGCCCAGATGCCCAATGCGGAAGATTTTGCCTTTGAGGTGATCCTGCCCGCCTGCGAGGATGATGTCGTATCGCTTTTTCATGACCGCACGGATTTGTTCGGCATCAACGCGATCGGGGATAACGGAGGTAATCGCTGGACTCGCGGCATGATCGGGCGCAAACAGCGGCAAGCCCATTGCTTTCACAGCAGCACGAGTGGCACTCGTCAAGCGCTGATGGCGGGCAAAAATATTTTCTAGCCCTTCTGCTTGCATCATGCGGAGCGCTACTTGCAAGCCAAAAAACATGTTAACGGGTGGCGTAAAGGGCGTGGTATTTTTCGCGGCATCTTTACGATATTTGCCCAAATCCAGGTAGAAGCGGGGCAGTTTCGCGGTTTTGTACGCCTCCCACGCTCTTGCGTTGACTGCGACGAACCCTAAGCCCGGTGGCACCATATAGCCCTTTTGAGAACCGGAGGCGACGACATCCAGCCCCAAAGCATCGATCGGCAAATTATAGGAACCCAGACTGGTCACGGTATCCACAATAATGAGCGCTTCGCCGTGAGCTTTGACGTGACGATTGATGGTTTCCAGATCATTCAGCACCCCGGTTGACGTTTCGCTGTGGGTGATGACGACCGCCTTGATGGCTTTTTCGGTATCGACCTCTAACGCCTCTCGAAATTTTTCTGGGTCGAGCGGCTGTCCCCACTCAGCCGTGATGGGTTCAACTGCCAGACCGTATGCTTGGGCAACTTCAACCCAGCGCTCACCAAATTTGCCGTTGCTGCCGACCAAGACTCGATCGCCTGGACTCAAAAAGTTAATGATGGCGGCTTCCACTGCACCTGTACCGCTGACCGTCAAGCTCAGCACGTCATTTTGCGTCTGGTGCAGCCATTTCAGCCCATCGGTGACTTCCGCCATGATTTTGGAAAAGTCGCCGCTGCGATGCCCGATCGGGTGCTTCGCCATAGCGAGTAAAACCTGTTCCGGTACCGGGGTTGGACCCGGAATCATCAGCATTAACTTGTCTTCCATGAATCTGCCCTGGTCGAGGATAGCGCGCGCAATAGCGGCACATTCCAGGATGACACAATTTCCAACCTTTAAACCAACCCCCAAAGGGTCTTCTAAACCCAAGATAGCGCCGTAAAACCACTGTGATCAGAGGAAAAGCGTCGCTTAAACAGACTGTTTTAGACCGACTCCAGGTAACGCTTCCACGGGTCAGTTTTTACGTTTGTTGCTTTTCGTGCTTCCACAGGGATTTATGAGAGTAGAACGATCGCGCTGTCTGAGTTGAAGCGACGTGCGTAAGCCAACCGCTAACCCTGGTGTTTCATGCAAACCAATCCCAACTTCAAGGTTGTTCAAGATCGCCGTGATTACAATGCATGGGTCGCTACGGAAACCATTGAAGATTATGCCCTGCGGTTTGCGCCCAAATCCTTCCGCACGTGGTCGGAGTTTTTGGTTGCTAACACGGCGATCGGGGGCATTTCTGCGGTGGCACTGGAAGCCATTGGAGCCTCGATCGCTATCAGCTATGGCTTTACGAATTCTCTATGGGGCATCTTGCTGGCATCGGGGGTTATTTTTCTGACGGGTTTGCCCATCACCTACTATGCCGCCAAGTTCAACATTGATATGGATTTGCTCACGCGTGGCGCAGGGTTTGGGTATATCGGCTCGACCATTACGTCGCTCATTTACGCCTCGTTTACGTTCATTTTCTTTGCGCTCGAAGCCGCCATCATGGCGCAAGCGCTGGAGCTTTATTTTCATCTACCGCTCGCGATCGGCTACGTCGTTTGTTCCGTCGCCGTGATTCCGCTGGTCTTTTTTGGGATAACCCTCATCAACCAACTCCAGCTTTGGACACAGCCCGTCTGGTTTGTCCTGCTCCTGCTGCCCTTCCTCTGCATCCTATACAAAGAGCCTGAAGCGCTTTCCCAGTGGATTCACTTTGCGGGACGATCGCCCAGCGGCACCGCCTTTAGTCCTCTGCTGCTCGGATCGGCTGCCACCGTGTCCTTTTCGTTGATCGCCCAGATTGGTGAACAGGTTGACATTCTGCGGTTTCTGCCGAATCAAGAGACTACAAACCGAGGCAAATGGTGGTTCGCTGTGGTGTTTGCTGGACCTGGCTGGATTTTGCTGGCAGCCGTGAAGCAGCTAGCAGGAGCCTTCTTGGCATCACTGGCAATGAATCATGGGGTCAGCCTGGAGCGAGCGAATGAACCCACGCAAATGTACTTGGTCGGCTTTGAGTACGTTTTCTCAAACCCTGATGTAGCGCTGGCAGTCACGATTTTCTATGTAGTGCTGTCGCAAATCAAGATCAATGTGATGAATGCCTACGCTGGCTCACTCGCGTGGTCAAATTTCTTCTCGCGCCTGACGCATAGCCATCCTGGACGGGTTGTTTGGTTGGTCTTTAACGTCACGATCGCCCTGCTCTTGATGGAACTGGATGTGTTCTCCACGCTCGAAATGGTGCTGGGGTTCTACTCGAATGTGGCGATCGCCTGGGTCGGCGCGATTGTGGCTGATTTGGTGATTAATAAACCGCTGGGACTCAGCCCGTCGTACATTGAGTTTAAGCGGGCGCACCTTTACAATGTGAACCCCGTTGGGTTTGGGTCAATGGTGATTGGCTCGATCGTATCTATCATTGCGTTCATGGGAGCCTTTGGCGCGATCGCTCAAGCCTACGCACCTTTGATTGCCTTGGGCTTAGCCTTTGTGCTGGCACCGATCATCGCCATTTTAACGAAGGGCAAATACTACATCGCTCGTCCCAATACGCACTATCAAAACACGCTATCCACCAGTGTCTTGCGGTGTCGGGTTTGTGATGGTGAATACGAACCCTATGACATTGCGTATTGTCCAGTGTATGAAGGAGCAATCTGTTCCTTATGTTGCAGCCTGGATGCTCGTTGTCATGATGTTTGCAAAGAGCCTGTTGAACAAAAAACCTATTCTCTGCCAAGACTTGCTGACGCGATCGCGCGCACGATTTTTCAAGACAAACTATCACCTGATTTAATCAGCAGAACGGTTAAATACCTCGCTATTTTCACGTCGGTTTCAGGACTCATCGCTATTATTTTTGGTCTAGCCTACTATCATCAAGTCACAGCGTCATCTGCCTTATTAACAGACAGCTCTAACACCAGATTAGCTATGCTTACTGAAGTGTATGCCGCACTCTTAGTGTTGATTGGTATAGGCTCCTGGTGGTTAGTCTTAGCACAAGAAAGCCGCGAGCTGGCACAAACAGAACTCGACAAACAAAATCTTCAGCTTCAACAAGAAGTGAAAGACCGTCAACAGGCAGAAGCTAAAGTACAGGAAAAAGCAAAACAGCTTGAGACAACCCTGCACAACTTAAAGCAAGCAGAAGAACAACTCATCCAAACCGAGAAAATGGCAGCTCTAGGGGGATTAGTGGCTGGGATTGCCCATGAAATTAATACCCCGATCGGCATTGGCGTGACGGCAATCTCTCTGTTAGTTGAAAAAACAGAAACGTTCACTAAAGCCTTCAGCAGTGGAGCAATGAAGCGCTCCGATCTGGCAAAATTTCTGGATTTAGCCTCACAAAGTAGCAAGATGACGCTGGCAAACCTCAACCGTGCTGCTGAACTGATCCATAGCTTTAAACAGATCGCAGTTGACCAATCCAGCGAAACCAGACGCAGCTTCAACGTGAAGACCTATTTAGAAGAAATCTTGCTCCAACTCAGTCCTAAATTGAAGCCAACAGGACACGCCGTTGAAATTCGGGGTAATCACACGCTGTGTTTAGATAACTATCCAGGCGTGTTTTCTCAAATCGTGACGAATTTGATCATGAACTCACTAATCCACGCATATGACGTGGGCGATCGGGGCACTATGACTCTTGAGTTCCAGCAAATCGGTAATGAGCTTGTGTTTGAGTATGGGGATGATGGTAAAGGTATTCGTCCAGATCATCTGAACAAAATTTTTGAGCCGTTTTTTACGACAAAACGAGGACAGGGTGGCAGTGGGCTAGGCTTACATATTGTTTACAACCTGGCGACTCAAAAAATGGGCGGAACGATTCAATGTGAAAGCCAGGTCGATGTCGGCACACAGTTCATCCTTAAAATTCCAATGCAGCTTGAAGCTGTGACAACGAACGATTAAATGACAGATTCTTTCAAGCGTTAGACCATCTATTACTTAAGATTTGACCCTTTCAAGGCATTCCCTGTTTTCTAATTGTCAACCGATCTAAGCATCACATCAACAGAAAGGACGAGCATACAAATCATGCAAGAATTTGCGACCAATCAAAGCGACGAATTAGTCTTTGCAGATGAGCATGATGTGATGTTTTCGGTTGAGGAAACAGCATCAGCTTCACGCAAAGAAAGCTGGAAAGTGCTGATTGCTGATGATGAAGTGGAAGTGCATCAAGTGACTGAATTAGCACTCAGTGATTTTGCGTTAGAAGGCAAAGCATTAAGTTTTTTGCACGCCTATTCTGGTCAAGAAGCCAAACAGCTTGTTCAGGCGAATCCTGACATTGCTGTGATGCTATTAGATGTGGTGATGGAAGCTGAGGACGCAGGCTTACAGGTCGTGAAATATGTGCGGGAGGAGTTAGGCAATCAGCTCATTCGGATTATTCTACGCACAGGGCAGCCAGGACAGGCTCCCGAAAATCTCGTGGTCGTCAATTACGGCATTGATGATTACAAAACGAAAACAGAATTGACGTCACAACGCTTGTTTATTGCCGTTGTGACGGCACTGAGAGCCTTTACGACCTTCATGAAAGCGCTCGAAACCAGCCACAATCTAGAGTTGGAAATCATCCAGCACCAAGAGACGGAAGCCGCGTTGTGCGTGAGTGAAGCTAGAGAACGTGAGAAAGCTGAGCAGTTAGAGCGATCGCTCCACCAGCTTCAGCACGCCCAAGTTCAGCTTGTGCAGAGCGAAAAGATGTCTACTCTGGGGCAGTTGGTGGCGGGTGTGGCGCATGAAATCAACAATCCAGTCAATTTCATTCACGGCAATTTATCCCACGCCAATGAATACATGGAGGATTTGCTCGCACTGCTGGCGCTCTATCAAGTGGAGTATCCAACGCCAACCGCAGCCGTTCAGGCGAAGGCTGGGGAAATCGAGGTCGAGTTTTTGGCGGAAGATTTGCCGAAGCTACTTGCGTCTATGCGGGTTGGGACTGAACGGATTCGTGAGATTGTCAAATCGCTCCGCATCTTTTCACGACTGGACGAAGCCGAGCTTAAAGCGATCGACCTGCACGAAGGCATTGATAGCACGCTTCTCATTCTTGACAACCGCTTGAAAGCGTGTGCCGATCGTCCGGCAATTGCGATCGTGAAAAACTACGGTGTGTTGCCCCAAGTGGAATGTTGTGGAGGACAGTTAAACCAGGTGTTTATGAATATCCTTAGCAACGCGATCGATGCTCTGGAAGAGCGGATGGGGTATAGAACAAAGCGGCTAAGCGATGCGGCTGTAGTAGACGATGCCACCTCGTCGTTCGTACCGGCAATCCATCTGTCGACACAGGTGCTTGAACCCGGTTGGGTCACGATTCAAATTGCCGATAACGGTAGCGGCATGACAGAGCTGGTGAGGCAACGACTGTTTGAACCTTTTTTCACCACCAAGGAAACAGGAAGGGGCACAGGTCTTGGCATGTCCATTAGCCATCAAATCGTAACGGAAAAGCACAAAGGCTCACTGCAATGCGTGTCTACACGTGGGCAGGGCACTGAATTTGTGCTTAAACTGCCTCTTCAGTAGCCTAAAGCTGTAGAGTGCGGCTGATGTCGATCGTGAAGCGGTCATTACTGCGATCGCCGCGTTTTGTGATTGCGACGCCGCATGAGGAAGTCTGGCAAATCGACTTTAGGTTCGCGGTTAAACGAGGGAGTGCCTAGCAACGCGGGACTGCTGGGTTCTGTAGTTTCATCAGCGGCGGCTAACAGTGCGGCTAGTAAGTCTGATAGTTCAGCCGGAGGTTCGGGTAAGGCTTGGTCTAAGAGTGCTTTCAGTTTGAGCACATCGCTCTGGCTACTAAAACAACGGTCTTTCCAGTGTTGAATCGCGGTTTCATACTCACTGGCTTGCTGCGCCTGTTGTAAGATTTGCTCTTGCATATCGGTGGTTTGACCTTCCAGTGCCGCGATGCGCGTTTGCTGGCGATCGCGCTCTTCCTCAAGCTCCTGGCACGCATGTCGGAGCATGGCTTGAGCGGTGGTTTGCTTCACTGCTTGGGCTTCAAGGGCAACAACCTTGGCGTGGGCAGTGGCTAGTTCAGGCGCGATCGACGGTAAAGCGTCTAGTAATGTGGCGATCGCCGGAGACACGGTGGTGACAGTCGAGGTCTTGCACAAGCGAGACTGCTGTAAGCTGTCCAACAGTGCCTGTTGCTCTTGTAGAGTGGTGTGCGCTTGCTGTAGCTCTGCTTCAAGCTGCTTTAAAGCCTCCTGACGATCGCTTAGGATTTGAGAAAGCTTACTGACTTGGGCGTGCGCCTGCTCCAGCCGTGCCGTTAAGTGATTAGCGAGCGTCCGGGCATCCAGTGATGGGGTTTTTAAGGCTAAGGTGCGCGCTTGTTGTGTGTGCAGATCAGTTTGCAGATGCTCTAGCTGCTCTTCTAGGCTATGTTGATATGCCTGCACATCGGCGCGATCGCGGGCAATCTGAGCTTGCAATTGCTCTAGCTCTTGCTGTTGCGCCTGGGTGAGCGCTTCCATCGTGTTGAGAAGTATCTGCAAAGAACGATCGCGGGCTTGCGTTTCCACCAACTGTGCGTTCAACGCCTGCTGCTGTTGCGCCAACTGTAGCTTGAGGCGCGCGATCGCCTGCTGCTGAATGTTAGAGATTTCTTCGGTTGAGGCAAGCTGTGCTTCTAAAAGGTGCTGATCAACCACTTGCAGCCGCATTTCACTCAGCGATGCCAGGGATTGGTCAAGCGCTTGCTCCAAGTGACGGATGCGTTCGATTTGCTCATGCGAGAGCGATCGTGCTTGCCTCAGCTCGGCTCGCAGCGAGTCTTGCTCTTGCTCCCATCGCTGTCGCTGGGTCTCTAGCGCTGCTGTTGCCTGTTGAGTGAGCGCAGCCATCAAGTCTGGATCGATGACATGGTTGTCGTGCTGTGCTGCTGCCCAGACATCCAAATGGTGTTTAAGGAACTCGGCAGCTTGAAGGGCATTGGCACCCGCAAGCGGGCTTGCTGCTCCTACCTTTAATGCTCCTGCCTCCAACGCTACAGTGTCCAGCGTCCCAGTAGTGTTCAGCGCGCTCGTACCGTCAGAGTGCCTACCCTCAGACGGTAAAGAACCATAAGCTAAATTTGGTTCAACCACACAGAACCTCCCGACAACGATGAGCTGTGCTGGTAGCCCTTTAGACTGGCTTCAGGCTCCAGAATTTCCGCTTTAAGCAACTGACTGAGCCGCTTCAGAAGCAAGCTCTGAAGTCTAGCGTTTAAAGTCTATCCACTCAACTCCGTCCTTCCACCTCTAGATTGAATCTAAATTTAGTTGATCGGCTGGACGATCGCCACCGTAAGTCATCCCGTTTGCCATCATTCCTTCTACTCTTCGTGCTAACTGTCCTGACGCTCAAAAAGCTCGATCGTCGAAAGACGGATGCCGCTCAGACGTTGAACCGCATACCGCTTACTCTTTTTGCAAACTAAGAACAGCATCAGCCAGTTCCTTCTCAGTGGTGAGATTATTGAGCGACCAGCGGTACTCGATCGGCAAATGATGGCGCTGGCAGTCTTCTTCAAACTGCTTTTGGAGCGCGAGTGCCTTGCGAAGCGTGATGATCAACTGATGCACCTGAGCCTGTGATGGCGCTTGCCGACCAACAGCAACCATGGTTTGTCGCTCCAGAAGCTGAAGGAGAAGCTCGTAATGAATATGAGAGGGAAGGGGAATGGGTTCCATGACGAACTACCTTATAGCGTGAATCAACTGGAGCGTGAATCAACTGGACAGGCTCGGTGGCAACGTTAGGCGCACTTTGCAAGCAAACAGCGCCGCATCTTGTCGTTGGGGCTAACGTCTCCTCAAGGACAGCCGTGTTAGAGCGAGCCATGCGGTTCTGAGGGCTTTGCTGGGGCGACGAGGTTTGTCAGCGCAACGGCGGGGTCAGGTTGCCGCATGAGCACTTCGCCCACCAGCACGGCACTTGCACCCGCCGTTGCTACTAACTGCAAATCGTCAGCCGTGTGCAAACCTGATTCACTGACCACAAGAATGTTGCGCGATCGCAGTTGCTCCCGGCGCTCGTCTAGCAAGCGGCAGGTGGTCTGTAAATCGACCGAAAAATCCTGCAAGTCGCGATTGTTAATGCCAATCAAGTTCACACCGTCTAGAGCCAACACGCGATCGAGTTCCGCCAAGGTATGAACCTCAACCAGCGCTGTCATGCCCAGCGTCGCCACAATCTTCAGAAAGTACTGAAGATCCTTATCCGGCAAAATCGCCGCAATGAGCAGCACTGCATCAGCGCCGTTCACCCGCGCCAGGTACATTTGGTACGGGTAGATGATGAACTCTTTACAGAGCAAGGGGAGGTCAGTCACAGCCCGGATGCGGGCAAGGTTGTCGAAGCTGCCCTGGAAGAATTTTTGGTCGGTCAAGACTGAGAGGCAAGTAGCGCCGCCTTGTTCATAAGAGCGGGCGATCGCCACAGGATCAAAGTTTTCCCGGATGATTCCCTGACTGGGAGAGGCTTTCTTCACTTCGGCAATGACGGCTGGACGAGTCTTACCATGCTGGAGAGCCTGCAAGAAGTTGCGTGGCGACGGCAGCTCTTTCACTTGCTTTTGCAGTTCAAGGAGAGGGACGCGATCGCGCAGTTGAGCGACTTCAGCCTCTTTCTGCCAGACGATTTCCTCCAAGATATGGCGAGGAGCGGCATCAGGCACCTTTGCCTGGTAGCGCAATGACTGTACAGAAACCGCAGGATTGGGTGGACGACGACGGATCTGCATCGGTAGCTAGCTGGGCGTAAAGGGAACTGAGATGAGCGATCAGAACCGTGTTTGACCACGGCTCGGCATTAGATTGAACAATGCTTTTGATAGCGTAACCTAAGTCTGGAAAGGCACGGGAGTTTAAGTGTGTAGAGCCGCACAAAAATAACGCGATTTTTCTGGAGAGGAGAGGAGTGAGGTGAGAGGAGTGAGGCAGGAGAGTTAGCAGGTAGGGGCGCACGGCCGTGCGCCCCTACCTGCTAAAAACCAACAATTCCTTCTGCCCTGTACCTTCGCCCTCAATGCACCGCCCGCTTGTACGCCTCATCCAAAACTTCTGAAAGCGTGGGATGAGCGTGTACCAGGAAGGCGAGGTCTTGAATTGCCTGACGTTGGGCGATCGCGTTGGCCGCTTCCTGAATGAGATCAGAGGCGTGGAGTCCAAAAATGTGGACACCGAGAACTTCGCCCGTGTCCTGACGGTAGATGACTTTTGCCACGCCATCGGTTTCGCCTTCTGCGATCGCTTTGGCGTTTCCCTTAAAGTAGCTGCGGACAGCGGCGACTTCAAAGCCGTCTGTTTTACCTTTCTCTGTTGCAGCGGGTTCAGTCAAACCGACGAAGCCAATTTCGGGATGGGTGAAGGCAGCGGCGGGAATGCTGTGGTAATCAACAGCACGGGGGCGATCGCAAATATTCTCAACCGCTGCAACGCCTTGAGCGGCAGCCGCATGAGCCAGCATGAGTTTGCCTGTTGCGTCTCCGATCGCCCAGAGATGGGGCACGGGTTCGCCATTGGACAGTACTGCCATGTGGTCGTTGATGGGGATAAAGCCTGGTCGCACGGTTTCTACGCCTACTGCGTCTAGTCCCAGATCTTTGGTTAAGGGCACCCGTCCGGTCGCAACCAGGCAGGCATCGACCTCCAGCACTTCCACAAGTTCCTTCGTTTTGGCATCTGCCAGTTCAATGACAACGGGAGAACCAGGGGTAATGCGTTTTGCCAACATACCGACTTTGGTTTCGATGTCGCGCGGGGTGATGAGTGTCCGTTGTGCGAGTTTGGCAATATCGGGGTCGAATCCCGGCATGAGTTGGTCGAGTGCTTCAATCAAGGTGATTTCGCAGCCCAGCGCGGAATAGACATCGGCAAACTCTAAGCCAATGTAGCCGCTGCCAACGATCGCAATCCAGGGTGGCAGCGACTCCAACCGCACCGCATCGTCACTGGTAAAGACCGTCTTCCCATCCAGCTCAATCCCCGGTGGCACAAAGGGTACAGAACCGGGCGCAAGCATGATGTCTTTTGCCGTAATGACCTTCTCGCCCTCTTGGGTCGTAATAGAGACTTTTTGTTGTCCAGCGATTCGCCCCCAGCCGTGAATGGTATCAACGCCTAACCGCTTCAGACTGCCGATGAGCGCCTCGCGCTGTTTGGCGACAATGGTGTTGGCGTGATCGGCGATCGCCTGACGGTTAAACGCTACATCGCCCACTTGAATGCCGAGCGCGTTCAGGTGATGAGCGTCCTGCAATTCGCGCACCCGTCCCGATGCCGCCAGCAGCGCTTTGGAGGGAATGCAACCACGATTGACGCAGGTGCCGCCCATATCGGCTGCTTCGATAACCGCTGTTTTCAGCCCGCAACTCACTGCATGGATCGCTGCCCCATGCCCGCCGACTCCGGCTCCAATGATGACCAAATCGTAATCGAATGCTTGACTCACGTCTCTCTCCTGGTGCATTACTTCCTATTGTCGTTTGGACGAGGGCGATCGACAAGGTGGAAGGGATGAGGGATGAAAAAGGAAGCACAGTGGAAAGGGAAAGGGTTAAGCGGCTGTCTGAGCGGAGAGCCTTGCCTGAGCCTGGTCAAAGCCTGGTGAAGCGGGCAATATTGGTGAAGCGAGCAAGAAGCGTGGACGAATCGATGCAGCACTGAGTCCAGCGATGTAAACACTGGCTCCAGCCAGTTCTAAGCTGGGTCAAGTCAGCGTTTTGACTAGTCAGGTCATCTTTACACTGAGCTGAGCGATCTTTTTATCAGGTCGAGCAATCGCTGAGAGAGGTCAAGTGATCTTTTTGTCTAGTCGAGTGATTTCTGCACTAGGTCGAGCGATCGCTGCAACGGGTCGAGCAGTCTTTGGGCTAAGTCGAGCGATCTCCGCACTCAGTCGAGCGATCTTTTTGCCTACTCAAGCCTTCTCTATAACTGGGTCAAACCATCTTTACACTGGATGCAGATTGGTGTACTTGGTCAGGTGCTAATGTATCCTGCTCTGGTCGATCGCTATGCCACCAATTTTTCGTTGCGTCCGCTAAGTTCACGGCGTAAAGGGTAATGACGATCGACTCTTGCAAGCCCTGTCCTAGAATCTCGACGCTGTAGGAGGGATGTTTTTTAGTGGACAGATCCACGATGAAGCGTTTGCCAATGCGTCGCCAGCTTGGTTCTTTGCCGCGCCACTGGAGGCGACAGCAGGGCCAGGGCAACTGTTCGCGATCGAACAAGCGGCAGCAAGGCCCAATCACGCGGTAGCTGAAGTGGCAACCGGGGCTAAAAAAGACGTGCCCATGCTGAAGCGGGTGAAACATGGCGATCAAACGGACAGTCGGGGTGTTTCAAAACGTCTTTTCGTCGGTAGGGACGTTCCATGAAACGTCCCTACGAAAGCTAATCGACTAACCAAGCGTTGCTTTAGCATTCTGCAAGGCGTGTCGGACTTGGGCAAAACCAGTGCCCCCGTAGCTGTTGCGGGCAGAGACGACCTGTGCAGGCTCGATCGCGGCATAGATGTCAGACTCAAACGCCGGATGAAGCGTTTTCCACTCGTCTAGCGTTAGATCTTTCAGCAGCTTGCCTTGCGCCAGAGAGGTCTTCACTACCTTGCCGACCAAATTGTATGCCTCCCGGAAGGGTACGCCTTTGCCTGCCAGATAGTCCGCCACATCTGTCGCGTTTGAAAAGTCCTCGTTGACGGCTGCCTGAAGACGAGCCACGCGGAACTCTAGTCCTTCTTGTAGCAAAATGGTCATTGCTTCCAGACAGCCTTGTACGGTGACGACCGCATCAAAGAGGGCTTCTTTGTCTTCCTGTAAGTCTTTGTTGTAGGCGAGGGGTAAACCCTTCATGAGCACCAGTAGAGCTTGGAGATGCCCAAACACTCTGCCAGTTTTGCCGCGCACCAGTTCGGGTACGTCGGGGTTCTTTTTCTGCGGCATGATGCTGGAACCCGTCGAGCAGCTATCTTTGAGGGTGACAAAGCCAAACTCTTCCGATGCCCACAGGATGACTTCTTCGGCAAGGCGGCTGAGATGCACCATGATCAGGCTGGCAGCGCACAGGAATTCAATGGCAAAGTCCCGATCGCTCACCCCATCTAAACTGTTGGCATACACGCCGCCAAAGTTGAGCAGCTTAGCCGTGTAGTGGCGATCGATGGGAAAGGTCGTACCTGCCAGTGCCCCAGAGCCAAGGGGCGAAACGTTGACCCGCTGATAGATTTCACCCAAACGCTCCCAATCGCGCTGGCTCATTTCAAAGTAGGCAAGCAGATGATGGGCGAGGCTAAGCGGCTGTGCCCGTTGCAAGTGGGTATAGCCAGGGATCAGCGTTTCGACGTGCTGCTCTGCCAGCGTCAGCAAAATTGACTGAAACGATCGCACCCGCTGTCGAATGTGCTGAATCTGGTCGCGCAGGTACAACCGCGTGTCAGTGCCAACTTGATCATTGCGCGATCGTGCCGTGTGCAGCTTCTTGCCCACATCACCCACAATGTCCGTTAAGCGATGCTCCACAGCAAAGTGGACATCTTCTGCTTCAATACCAGGTTTAAACAGTCCCTGCTGATACTCCTGTCTAATTTGCTCCAACCCCTTGACCAACTGTTCGCCCTCAGCAGCGGAAATGATGCCTGTGTGCGCCAGCATCTGCGCATGAGCCTGCGAACCCGTCAGGTCATATTCAATCAGTTGAATGTCAAACCGTATGCTGGCGTTAAACTGAGCGATCGCGGGGTGGAGCGCCGACTCAAACCGCTGACTCCAGGTAGAGGGTTGGCTTGCCGCTGTCTCTGAGAGGTCTTGATTCAAAGCAATCCTCAGGGTGATTAGAGGGGTAAATTCTCGGTGTCTGAATTTGTTGAAGTCAGGAGGTTTTTACGCTGATGTCGTAAGCTTTAGCGTTAACTAAACCTCATGCAAGTACTGATGGCAAAAAAGATCCCATGACTGTTAGCAGCAGGGGCAACCTTAGCGCAAACTAACGGCTTGCTTAACCAAAGGATGTAAACGCTTTGACAAAATAGCCAAAAATAATGCCGATGAGAAACGCCCAGACTTGTCCCGTTTTGACAAAGTTATTAAAAGCCTTCTGCACATCACCAGCAAGATCGACTTCAAACTTTTTGTCGCCTAACGCTACCAGGTCAACGGGCAAGTGCCAATGAGCTGGCTGTAACGGATGAATCCAGGACGTGTCGAGCCAGTAAGTCGGATCAATTGACCAGCTTGCCACATCCGCGATCGCACTAATGACCATTGCCCTTCTCCCCTTCCTAATTGATGCAAGCGAACTGATGCAAATAAATTGCACACATTTATCTTACAGAACTGAAAGAATACCAGAAAACTATCTTGGCGATCGCATGGCTTGTATACAAGCAGTGGGGTTTTCGAGAAGGGGTTAAGAGGATGTTTGAACAGTCTTCTCTCATGGCATCCCCCACCTTCTTCTAGAATCTGTTGTCTACTATACGATGACACGCAGAGTTTACCAGTAAGTACGTAGAATAGCGTTGTATTTGCGTAAAAGCCTATGAAGACAATATCTGAGATCGGTGCAAACGTTGAAGCGGGATTGAGCAGCGCTTCAGAAGACTACCCATTAGCTTCAGTCCCTTTGAGTGCCCGTAAATCAATGGCATCTCTGGCACCATTGCTCATTGGTTTTACCCTTTATTCTGGTACTCTCTTTGCCGGTGGCTTAGTGGGTCCTGCGTTTAAGTTTTTCCCTGATTTGATTGGGTTAATCGTGGTTGGCAACTTGATTTTGGGGACATATGCTGCCGCACTCAGCAGTATTGCCGCCAAAACAGGTCTCAGTACAGTGTTAATGGCGCGCTTTAGCTTTGGCAGCGTTGGTTCACGCTGGGTTGACTTTATTTTGGGCTTTACGCAAATCGGTTGGTATGCGTGGGGGACGGCACTGATTGCAGATTTGCTCAATAAGCTGGCTGGGGTGCCAACGTCCTGGAATTGGCTGACTATTCTCTTTTTCACCTACTTTTTTTGTTCCACTGCGTACCTGGGTTACAAGGCTATGGATTGGCTGAGTCGTATTGCCGTGCCTGCCATGCTGGTTTTGATGGTGTGGTGTTTGGCGATCGCCTCTAACAAAGTTGGCGGCTGGGAAGGTTTACAGGCAATCCAGCCCACCAAGGAAATGACGATTGGCGCAGCCTTGACCATTATTGTGGGCACGTTTGTTTCGGGCGGCACTCAGGCAACGAACTGGAGTCGCTTTGCTAAGAACGGCAAGGTTGCAACCATTTCAACCCTGCTTGCCTTTTTCTTTGCTAACGGCTTTCTCATCTTTAGTGGCGCGTTTTGCTCTTTGGTGTATGCCAATACGCCTGCGATCGCCGACAGTTCCGACATCGTGCAAGTCATGGCATACCAGGGTCTAGTTGGCTGGGGCTTGTTGCTGTTGTTCTTGAACATGTGGACAACCCAGGACAATACCATCTATGCCTTTTCGGTGGCGGGTGCCCACATGTTCCGCACCAATAAGCGAACGCTGTTTGTGCTGGGTGGTGCCACGATCGCCCTGGTTTTAGCGTGGGGTGGCATCTACAAAATGTTGGTGGAATACCTGATTTTGTTGGGTACATTTATTCCGCCGATCGGAGGGGTTATTATGGCTGATTTCTGGCTGCAACGCCGTGGTGCCTTCCCACCGCTTGACGCGCCTCAGCCTGCATTTAATTGGGCGGGGGTGATTGCTTATGTTGTAGCATCGGCGATCGCTTACTTCACGAGCAAAGCTAGCCTTGGCATTGCACCCATTAACGGCATTATTGCAGCCGTCATTCTTTATGTGGTTTTAAGCAAGGTTCTGCCGCAACAAACGTCTCGTAGCGTTGTAGGCTAGCAAAACCGCTTCCTGTAGGGACATGACATGTGACGTTACACGTCATGTCCCTACGACAAAAAGGCTCAATAGGCACTAGGCAGTGTTTTGAAACCCTTCGATCCTCCCCAACCCTCCAGGGAGCCGAACAGTTCAAAGTCCCCCTTTCCAAGGGGGATTTGGGGGGATCATCACAGGTAGACTAAACGACCAGCAGGTTTTAAAACACGCCCTAGTTGATCGCGCTATCGACTGTTTCCATAAAGCGATCGACCGCCTGCAACAATGCCCCCTTTGTCTCAGACGGCAGAAACGCAGCTTGAAAGCCATTGCGGCTCAGTTGGTGAATCTCAGCCGTTGTTAGCGCCAGGTGATCGCGGAGAGACTGAAAATTTTCGGCGAGGTAGCCGCCAAAATAGGCGGGATCATCCGAATTGACGGTCACACACAATCCCGCTTCGATCAGTTGCTTCAAATTGTGCTTTGCCATGTCATCAAAAACACAGAGCCTGACATTTGAGAGAGGACAAACCGTGAGTGGAATTTGATGCTCCGCTAGATATGCCACCAATTTGGGATCTTCCAGGCACCGCACACCATGATCGATCCGTGCCACCTTCAAGAGTTCCACCGCTTGCCAGATATAGTCGGGTGGTCCCTCCTCGCCTGCGTGCGCCACGGTGAGAAACCCCTCTGCTCGTGCCCGTTCAAACACTGCCTGAAATTTGGCGGGGGGATGTCCCATCTCAGACGAATCTAACCCCACTCCCACCAGCCAATCTTGAAACGGCAATGCTTGCTCTAGAGTCGCCATTGCCGAATCGGCGCTGAGGTGCCTGAGAAAACAGCAAATTAACTGCGCTGAAACGCCCAACTGTTTGCCATCGACTAAGGCATGGTGAATGCCATTCATGACGGTTGCAAAGGAAATCCCACGATCGGTGTGGGTTTGCGGATCAAAAAAAATCTCTGTATGGCGGACGTTCTGCGCGGCGCATCGTTCTAAATACGCCCAGGTCATGTCATAAAAATCTTGCTCATGCAGCAATACCCCCGCTGCCGCGTAGTAAATATCGAGAAACGACTGCAAATTGCTGAATTGATACGCCTCGCGGACAGCCGCCGCTGATGGATAAGGTAGAGAAATCTGGTTGCGTTGAGCGATCGCAAACATCAACTCCGGTTCCAGTGACCCTTCAATGTGAATATGTAATTCAGCTTTGGGCAGGTCACGAATCCATGCTTCCATCCATTACCTCCAGTGTCATTTTCTCTTGGAGTGCGCGATCGACGCTCTGACTGCTTGGGTCTAGCTCAGCATCGCTGATCTCAAACGTTGCTTGTCGTATCGCGGCAAACAAACCCTAAGAAAAGGAGTGGTGAGTGGTAATCGTGCGAGCATGTTTACCGCAGCGTGTCCCTTTAAAGGCGATTGCTTTCACTGCTATCGCCTTTCACCTGCATCACAATGAGCGTCATATCATCCGTGTTGCGGTTAGCTGTGCCAGTGAATGTCTGCACTTGATTAAACAAGTGCTCCAGAATGGCTTGAGGATGGTCGCAGTGGTGACATGCCCACTGGAACGATCGCGTCAGATTGTCTTCATCGAACCGCTCACCGCTTTGATTCGCTGCATCGGTAAACCCATCGGTGTAGTAAATCAGCGTATCGCCTGCCTGAAGCTGGATTTGGGCATCCTGATAGTGCGTGTCAGCATCCAGTCCGATCAGCATCCCCAGCGTATCAAGCTGCCGGATCGTTTGGGTGGCTGCTTGCCAGAGCAAGGGTGGATTATGAGCGGCATTGCTATACGACAGTAGCCGTGTCTGGGGATCGTACTCTGAGTAAAAGAGCGTGACAAAGCGATTGGAATTCTCCAAATCAGCATACATGACGCGGTTAAGGTGCTGCAAAATGCGGGCGGGTGAGTGCCCGTTCAGTACTTCTGCCCGTAACATGCCTCGCGTCATGGTCATAATCAAGCCAGCAGGCACGCCTTTGCCCATGACATCTCCGATCGCCACACTCCAGCGTCCCCCTTCGCTGCTGCCATCTTTTTTAGAACGAATTTGGTCGTAGCTGGCAGGGATAAAGTCGTAAAAATCACCGCCGACGCGATTGGCTGATTGACAACGGGCTGCAAGTTCAATGCCTTGAATTTTGGGGCACGATCGTGGCAACAGGCGCAGTTGAATCTCCGCGCCAATTTCAAGCTCTCGATCGAGCCGTTCCTTTTTACGAAGTTCGACAGTGAGTTCGTCGTTCTCGATCGCTACTGCCGTTTGATCTGCCACCAGACGCACGAGCTTTTGGCGGGTTTCTGTCCAGCCATATTGTGGGTCGCGGCTAAAGACGTACAGCCGACCACGCTCTGTATTCTTCACCAAAATGGCAGTGCCAAAAAGCTGCACATTGGCACCCAGGTAATGGCTGACTTGATGATCCAACGCGGCAATGGCGCTGGGTGTGAGGGTCATTGCGTCTCCAGCCGTAGGAGCGAGCGAAGACGTTACCTGCCGCGTCGCCAGCTCCAGCGCCTTGCGAATGTCTTGACACCAGCGGCTATCCTGACAGTGGAGCCGCTCTAGCCGCACTTGCCCATTCGGCTTAAACAGCAGCAGTGCGCCTCCATCACTGTCTGTCACCCGGCTTGCCATGAGCGGGATCAATTCCAAAAACTGATTGAGATTGTTGAAACTCCGGAGCGCAAAGCCCAGCGAACTCAGCAAATCTTGAATTTTGTGCTGTTCTCGATTGAGCCGCGCGACCAGCTCCTTCAACGCAAAGACTGGTGTGATCTCCGGCACAACACCGCTGTTCGCACCACTGGGGGGACGAGCAGTAAATCGATCGCGTAACACATCTGTCGCTGGGAACGGTTCCGAAGCAGTCGGGGAAGCCGTTCCAGCATCAGGTCGTTGCGATGGCTGGCGAGGAAGGGGCACGGCAGTCATTGAGGTCAAGGTGAACGAACGATCACCGCGAGAGCAGGCTGTTGCATGGTGCAATTGATTCTAGCGGACATAGCTCCAGAATCGCCTTTGGTTGCACCAACGTTTGAACTTTTGCCCAAACCTGCGCATAGTCTACCAACGGTAGCAGATAAGCTCTCAATTGATAACGTAATTTTGACTGACTCTAGTGGATTGCCTGAAAGCCTTGCTGATGGAAACGGTGAAGAGTGAGAGGAGAGGAGTGAGGGAGCGGGGGAAGCTTGGGAGCAGGGGGAGTAAGGGGAGTTTTGAGTTTTGAGTGCTTCAGCCCTTAGCCCGATACCTGTCTAGGTGTTAAATCCAGCTTAGAGGAAAATCATAGTGGATGTTCCCGCTAAAGCCCGCCCTTGGGGCAGGGCTGATCTATTGAAAAAAGGAAAAGAGCGTCGGGATAGCATGGGCGAGACGACGTAACCCTTGGGTGATGGAGTCAAAGCCATGGTGCCGAAAGAGATTGAGCGCCATCGTGCGGACAAGGG